>Ga0247611_10003707_pt1 | contig 22252 bp, 21 predicted proteins | sample 177DNAGHGhighgp2_FD_192422 | JGI IMG/M metagenome (GOLD analysis project Ga0247611, IMG submission 192422) | Sheep rumen microbial communities from Palmerston North, Manawatu-Wanganui, New Zealand - 1770 DNA GHGhigh gp2 | ecosystem: Host-associated > Mammals > Digestive system > Stomach > Rumen... | reverse complement strand
AACACTTTTAATATACTTATTAAATTCATATACTTGACGCGCATATATCTGTTCCTCTGTGTCTGTTGGTAATAGACCATATGTGATTAATGTATTCATATTTTGTAGATTTAATTGTGTTTTTTTATCACAGTTTTTCCACAAATACCACGCCATACACACTTTGCGGTCTAACATGTGATCAAATGCTCCACCTTTAATTAATGAAATCATTGTATTCTTTTTTGGATGAATTTTGTTGATAAAATCTTGTGGTGAAATATATGGACGATTTGCAATAATCTGTTCCACTACTTCATCACCGACATTCAACATACCTTTCATACCAAACAAAATTTCATTATTTTCTGCATCGGGCACAAAACCATAATCTGATTTATTAATATCAGCTAAACTTACTTTAATACCAGCAGTTCTAATTGCTCCAATAGCCTTGGCTATTTTACGATAATCGGAACTCTCATTGCGGCCCTCATCATCTTCATCACCAGTATCTACTTCTAACGAGCCACTATTCACAATTAAATATGCTGTATTCCAATAAATGGGATTAAAATGAGTTGCTAAATATAATGTCTGAACTCCTACAAATGAATAAGCTAACGCATGAATAACACTAAAGCTATAACCCATCTGTGGGCCCACGCCACATCGCCAGATATATTTGCCTAGGGCTTGGCTTGTTGCTCGTTCTAGAACTTTTTGATGTAGTTCTGGAATTTTTGACATTTGTTTTTTACCAACGATCTTACGAGCGGCATTTGCTTCTCCTAATGAAAAACCACATAATTTTTCATCCATCAACATACGCATTAGCTGCTCTTGACTAGGTGGCACACCATAAGAAGATAAGAAATACGGCTCTAAATTCTTTTGTTCTTCTGTGGTTAATCCAGCATTACGCATTTCTTGATACCATAACGAAATGTTATTTTTAAATCTAACATATTTATCCAATGGTTGTTCTTCCCCTGGCCCACCAGTCATTAATCGCATCAAACCATTGGCGTCAGTCATTTCCAAGATATTATGCGGTTGAATCTTTTTTGCTGCCTGCCGGCCCACATCTCCTTCAAACTGGAAACATCCAATTACTTTACTATTGGTTAAAGCATCCCATATTCTTTTATCTTCTAATGGTAATACATTTGGATGTAAATACTTATTATAAATTTCTCTTAATTCTAAATTAGACTCAATTAAATTATCTCTTTTTAATAAGTCAATTGTTTTAATAATAATATCCTGAACTGATGTTAATAAGAAGTCATACTTAACACTACCAGCAGACTCCTGGTCGTGTAGATCCCATTGTGTCGTTAAATTCTTATTCGGCGCGCGCATAATTGCCGCTGTATCATATGTATCACCATCAAAGAAAATAACTCCTGATGCGTGAATACCACGGCGACATACCATGCCTTCAATACCTAAAATAATATCCAATAATCCAGGATATTTATTTACAGCCATAATAAAAGTTTCTTGCGGACGCCGACCTTTATCAGCATTTCCTTCTAACAAATCTTTTATCGGCCATTGAAAACCACGCTCTGACGGCACTAACGATGAGATATACTGTGCTTCTCCTGGCTCAATTCCTTCTGGATATTCTTCACTACGATAACCACGACATGCGGTTAATATAGCCGATTTAGTACCTTCTGTTCCAAAAGTACAAACCTGTAATAAACCTAACTCACCACGCTCTTTTCTTATTTCTGCGAAAATCCGTGGCAATTTTGAAGGTGCTAAGTCCAAATCAATATCGCCAAGTTCTACGCGCTCCTCATTTAAATAACGCCAGAATGGTAAGTCCCATTGAATTGGGTCTAACTGTGTAATACCTAATAAATAATGATTTAAACCAGAACAAGCCGAACCACGCCCCGCACCTACTGTTGAACCGCATCGCCAAAACAAATCAATATAGTGTTGAAGTGTATTTGGATACGCGAACATACAAGTTTCTAATTTTTCACCAATAATGCGTTTGACCTTGGCTTCTTCTTCTAATCTATTTATATAGCGTTCATCTAATCCAATACCCTTATCTATTAATGCTTCAAAACATTGATTAACCCAATATCTTTCTTGTGGATTTTTACTACAAAATAAATCTAATAAAATCGGCCATTGTTCATCAAACCTGTTTGCCATCGCATCATCTATACCATATTTTTGCATATCCATATATCGTGGATAATCTTTTACTTCTACTTCTGGAATACTTTGATGACGCTCTAAACTATAAAATTGTATTTTATTTTTAATTTCTAATGAATTTTGAAAAATCCAGTCAATTACATTATCATCACTAAATGCCGCATTTAGATTAGTTCTAACTTCTTCTGGACTCTGTAAATAAGCATATTCATAAAACTCATCTACTTCTCGTTCTCCGCCTTTAGAATTTAAATATGCTTTATGAACATATCTATCTTCTTTTTTAAGATAGTGTGCATCTGTGCCCACAACTAATTTTAATTGATAATATTGAGCTAGCTTTAATAATGTTTGATTTACTATAATCTGGTCGGCCTTATTTGCGGGCGCGCACTCAATATAAAAATCTTCTACTCCAAAAATGCGGATACACCAATCAACAAAATCACAAGCCTGGTTGTAATTTTGTTCTGCTATTGGCATATTACTGCTGGATAATGCTAATCTATAATTATATAATGCGGTAGATAATTCTCCGCCCATACAAGCAGTTGTAGCAATAATATGTCCTTTATAATTTTTTAATACTTTTTCTACTTCACTTTTTAAAGTTGGAACTCGCAACATACGTCTATCTGTATAAGAATTATACCAAGCAATAGAGCTTAATTCTTTTAATGCTCGATATCCAACTTCATCTTTTGCTAATAAAATAAAATGATAATATTTTTGTCCCGAATTACGATTATCTGTTAAATAAATTTCATTACCTAATGCAATTGTAAAATCTGGATATTTTTCTTTTATTTCCTTCGCATACTTATTTACAATCATATGCGAACATAGAGCTTCGTGGTCAGTTATACTAATGCCACTAAGCCCTAATTCTATCGCTCTATTTATTAAATCTTTTGGATGATTAATACAATCAAGTAGTCGAATATTTGAATATTCTGTATGTTCATGCACGTCAAAAAATGTATTTAACATTCTTTAACTCCTTTTGCTTTTTCTTATATTATATCATACATTTTCATTTTCGTCAAGCAGTTGTTGCGCATCATCAATCGCATTTACAAGTGCTTGAAGAATAAAACTCATACTATCAATGCCTAAACCTTTATTATTCATTAGCCGCACTAAATCACCATCACTAACAAAGATATTTACTTCATCTAACATTTCGGGGGTAACATCAATTGTCATAATTTTCTTCCTTTATTATTTCATTCTCTGGTGGTAATAAACTTTGTTGTGCTTCATTAAGATTGTTTAATATTATCTGCATTAAAAAAGTGCGACTATCTATACTTAATTGACGTTGTTGCATAACCCGCAATAAATAACCATCATTAATAAAATCATTTAGTTCATCAAGCAATGCTTGTGTAATTTCTATCGTTGTATTCATTATTAATCTCCTACTAATATAACTGTTTGTGCTGCTCGTGTTACCAATGTATATAAATACTGTTTATACTCTTCTGGATTTTTATATTTTACCCAACTAGCGTCAAAACCTAAAACTGTATTCCATTCACTACCTTGACTTTTCCAGCAGGTAATAGCATATCCATACGCAAAATCATAAGGCTGAAAAGGAGGCTGCGCTGCACCTTTATAATTTTTTAAATAGCGAGCTAGCCTATATTCTTCTTGTGATGTTAGAGTGGGATTACCAGTAATTAATTGCTGATAATCAATAGGTACATCAATAAACTCATCCTCATCCTCCATAACAATCTGACTAATCATTATTTCAGTAGGATGAATATCTAACCGAGTTGGATATTTTTGAGTAATTAATTCTGTATTCCCTAAATAACCAATAGCTCCATTTGTTAGAGCGGTATTTTGTAAGCTTAAAAAATCCCAATGGTTAGTTAAACCAATAATTTTATCACCAAATTCTGGTGTGGGCCCCCTACCTTTTAATTTGCGAACCAAGTTATTAATGCTTGTGCGTTGTTTATTTGTGCCACAGATAATTTGTTCTGCGCCCAATAGACAACTATGATAATCCTTTTCATTCGCATATAGTTCTTTGGCATGCGGGATAATGCGGACTTCGCCACTTACAGTTTCAAAATCACGAAAGTCTTTACCTTCACGAATATGCATAGATAGTCTGATAATCGCGTTTTCTTGCGCCTGCCGCATAATTTCATCAAGGAATACATGCGGATGATCTAGCACATCATTTACTTGGTCCTTGTTAATAGGAGGTAACTGACCTGGGTCTCCGCAAGCGAGAACATAAATATGATGGGTTAATAATAAGTTCCACATATCTCGTGGTAACATAGAAACCTCATCTACTACAATTAACTTATATGGAATTTCAAAACTAGGTTTAGGCCTAAATACAAAACCACCGTTAGGAGTCTTATTCGCATAATATAATAGCTTATGCGCCGTAGTCGCATTCGCGCATCCTTTTTGCTTTAAAACATTGGCTGCCTTGCCGGTATAAGCAACATAAGCTACATCTTCTTCTGGAATATGAAGAGCTGAAATAATAAATTTAATTAATGTAGATTTGCCTGAGCCTGCGAATCCACTAATAATAGTATATGGTTCTCTGGCTCGGTATCGTTCTACTGCTATTTTTAATCCTTCTTCTTGCTTATGTGTTAAAATCATATATTTAAATATCTCTTTATTTTTATACTTTATTATAACATATTAATTTATATTTGTCAATCATTTTAGTCAAAAAATCCCCCAAGCATTTTTTATTTGGGGGAAGGTAGTCTTTGGGCGTTTTCGGCCGGAGCAGACTTAGAAATCCCACTTTACAGCTTTTGTAATCTCTATATCCTCTATTTTAATCTATGGAGTTATATTTCCCATATAATGATTCAAGTCGCACTTACCAATTACAGTGGCATATAGAATACCGCCATCGGGATTTACTTCATCTTTAAAATTATCACTAATATTAAATTTAATTAGATTAGTTTTCTTGCCATCTAAATTAATACGTAATGTTTTACCATTACTTCCTAAGAATGAAATAGTATTTTCTTTTAATGGAATATTGGTGAGGGCGATTAAAGGTTCTTCTAACTCCTGGCCCCACATTTCATTATAAGAAGCAATATTAAATACATCCAAATCTTTTAAGTCCTAATAATCAATCTCTAAATCTACAAAATAGCAAGGTGAAAAGTCAAAATCTTTTAATAGTTCATTAGTTTTATCAATAAAAGGTTGTAAGTTATCTGCTGTGATACCTATACCAAAGGCGCTGGCATGTCCCTGTGCGTAAATAACTAAACCAGTATCTAAACAAAACTGACGCAGACTTTCTAAACGGCATTTACCATAATTACGGCCAGAGCCTTCATAAGTAATTCCATCAGGCTATTGGATACGTCGTAATACTAATGTAGGTTTCGCATATTTATTAGCTAGTTGGTTAGCAATTAAACCAGCTAAATTTTTATCTACTTCTTCTGCTTCTGTGGTAACTACTAAAATTTTATTATTTAATAGCCCTTCTTCGGCAATATGCGCTTCAATATTAGCAAGACTTATATCTTGTGCTTTCTTCTGACGACTTTTAACATTTACACAAGTGCGTCCTGCTTGTTCTACTCGGGTTTCAGACTAGCCTCGGCATCCTCGTTTAGTAGAAGGAATTAATTCATTAGCTCGCCATTCTAACATAGCTGTAAATAGTAATTCTTTTTCATCCATTGTGCCAGAACGAGTCATAGCATTAATAAAAGGAACAATATAAAATGCGATACCAATAGGTGTAATACCACCTTCAAACTAGAATCGTTGGCGATTCATCATTTCTACAAAAAATGGGTTATTAATGCGTTTTAACCCGTCGATGGTAAGATAATGTGTCTCAATCGCTTTTTGCGACATCATATCGCCAATTAAGCTTAAAGCTACTAAATCACGAAACTCTAATGGTTCCTATTCATTTAGAATAGAACTCATATAACAAATAAATTTATAAACAATAGCTCCGCCACACAATGATTTAGTAGGATAATTACAAAGTTGATTATTAATGGTAATAGCATCAGGTGAAACATATTCCGCTTCGTGATGGTCTAAAATTAATACATCTATTCCGTGTTCTTTTAACTGCTTATGCTATTCATAATCATTACTAGCTGAGTCCGGGCATATTACTAATTTAATATTACGTTCTATAATATTTTGAAGGTCTATATCTCCTAAACCGTGTTGCTTACCAGAATGAATAAAATATTCTATCTAATTCTATACCCAAGCTGGAAAGAGTCGATTTAAATAGTTTAATAAAATAGCACTAGAACAGTAACCATCACAATCCGAATCCACGATGATTAAAGCCTTACTATTCTAGCTAATATGTCTTGCTAATAGCTAAGCTCCTTCTCGCATATTATCTAGCAATAAGGGATTAAGCACATCTGCCTCATCCGCATTTAAAAAGTGGCTAATTTCTTCTGCTGGAATGCCTCTATTTAATAAAATCTATTCTAATAATCCAATACCTGGTTCTCTTTTTGAAATTAATTTATAATCCATTTATTTACTCCATTTGAGGACTGCGGTTGCCAATTTTTTGCTAATTTATAGGTAAATTTTTGGCAACCGCGGTTTCTCATAATCTAATCCTGTTTTTCCATAATTGTAAAAACTTATCTGCTCCATCATCTATTGGAGCATCTTTATATCCTGTAATCATTTCTTTATCAAATATAATACTTACATTAATATAATTTTTAAATTTATCATTTAAATTTATTAAATGCTTTACCCAGTGCTTCCATTCATCATCACCAATAGCTTGAAACTATCTATCAAACGCGATAACCATTTCAGTCGCACCAGTATCTAATAAAAGTTGTAATTGCCACATTGAGATATTTGAACCGCAACAGGCTACTGAAATATCATTATCTATTCCAAACATTGATTGATATTTTAAACAGCTTTTTTCTGACTCAAATATAATAGCGCATTTTGATTGATTAATATATTGTTTGCTATTATTAAGATTATATAAATTCATACCAAGAGAATGGTTATATAACTGTCCGCCAATTAATAGTGGTCGATACTTTCCATACTCTTCCGCGTCTGATTTATCTAATGTGCGACCGCGGATGCCTACTAAATCACCATCCTTATCATAGTGTGGAATGGTAATTTGTGCTCCACCAGCATAATAGCCTATTCTAGCTTTATTTAATACCTCTTGGCTGATACCTTCGTCTAACCAAGGTTTTAATTTTATATGATAATTAAATCGTGATAATATAGTATCATCAAATGCTTTTAATTTAACGTGATAATCTTTTAAATCTAAACTCTGAATACGGTCATATTTATTTAATATCAACCAATCATTTAAATCAGCATCATTAATAGCATCGGCTTCAATGTTAATACCATATCTAATTGCTACATAACGAATAGCATCATTTAAATCATATGTGCGACCCCACTGGATATTTGCTACTTTAATAACTAGCTCAAACGGGTCAAAACTATTACATCCTGTATAACAGTGAAATAGTCCTGTGTTTTCATAATAGTAGAGTTTTCTACTACCTTCACCAGGAGCATTATGACATATTGTTTGGCTTATAATACCAAAATTAGTATATTGTGGTTCTCCGCCAAACTCGGTTAGCATATCATAAACTATATCTACCGTTATTTCCGCACGGATTTTTGTTTTTTCATAAGAAATCAAAATGCTGACGGCTCCTCAGTTAAAATCTTTAAGTTATCAATCTGTATGATTTCATAATTATAAGTAGTAGCAAACATCGGTTGAACTCGGCACGTTCCCAAATCGGCTTTACACCAGAGATAAATACCTTTATATCTACCACGACGATTCTTATAAATTGATAGTTTTAATGTGGGTCTATCAAATGTATTATTAGCGATAATTAATCCGAGATTTTCTATATCATCATTAGTAACTGGCAATAAAATAGCACCCATATCTATCTTATCAGCAATAGCTTTCGCACCACGCAATAGATTCTGATCTGGTGTTTCTGATGCTATATAATCACCATTTAACTGTGTAGCTGATAAAATAAAAATACCATACTTATTACACAAATCTTTCAACCTAATAGATAGCATAAACAAGATACTATCTTCTCTTAATTTAACGCCACCACTCTTACGACTAATTTCTTCCAATATTTTTAAACTAGTATGAATATAATCAAACATTACATATCTTACATCGTGGTCGCGGATATTCTTTTTAATTTTATTCTCTACATCTTGTAATGAGAAATCAGGCAATACTTCAATAAAAATAGGTGATTCACGTAAGATACGAGCTGCCTCAACAATGCGGTCTCGCTCATCACCTTCATACCTACCATTCAAAATATGTTCTTCATTAACATTAGATAAAAATGCTAACATCATAGTTTGAACTTCGGTCAATTCTTGCTCAGTTGTAATATATAATACTGGCTCAGCTGCGCCATTTTTAATCCAACCAAAAGCTTCATCATAGATACGATTACAGCCAATATTACAACAATCAGCAATAAGCGTTCTAGTTTTACCGACACCAGTTGGCGCTGACCGCAAATAAAACTTTTTCAGTCGTGCGCCACGGGTTACTGTATTAATTAACGGCCCATATAAAGGCACACCTACTTCTGGTGTTTTTTCTAATTCTTCAATCAAATCTAAGATATTATCACCAGCTTGATAAGCTTCACCCCAAGAGCCATCTACATATTCAGATGTAATAATATCTAGTTTATTTTGTATTTTTTCTGCAAGACCAATTAAACTTGTATTATCTAACTGGTCCTCTTGTAATTGTCGTTTTTTTAGATCTAATAAGTTTGGGTCATATATGTCATCAACACTAATACCATAAGCTTCATAAGCTCTTAATAGCGTCATTTTTTTAAGACGATCATAATAGTAATCAAATGAGGCTGATTCAGCATTTTCTACTGCTTTACTCAACCACTCATCGCCTTTTTCTTTTATATAAATTTTTTCACTTGCTGGGCGAGACGCAAGATAATCACCAATACTATTTAATGTAATTTTCTCTGCGCCTAATTCGTGTAGTTTAAATATTGTTCCAAATACAATCTTATGAAACTGGTCTGGAAAATCATCATCCGTTAATATATACTTATCGGTATAATCCAATAGTTGAGGAGTTTTAAAAACACAACCAATAACTTGTATAATACTAGAAATATCAATATACTTACTCGCCATTTATTTCTTCCTCATCTAAGAATGTAAATAGCTTACGCTTAATAATCTGGCGTTTCGGCACAGGAATTTTAACCTCTATATCTTTTGGAACGAATTCAAATATATTCTTTCCTTTATTCTGCTCTTGCGCCTGCCATAATTTATAATAATAATCGCGTGCTTCTTTATAAATATGTGGAATGATGCCTAGTCCATAACTGGCATTTACTGGTTTCTTTTTTACTTCATACCAGTATTTTAATGATTTTAACATACCAGAATATGTAAATTGATAATTTTTTTCATAATCAGATAATTGAAGCATAAACTTCGGTAAAATATAATCATCCTTTAAATTATATAATTGAATAAGATAAAGTAATAATTCTTCTTTATCATCAACAGGATGTGTCTCATTACAGGTTTTATGAACGAATTTACCTGGTAATTGCGGCATTGGTATTACATCATCTTGATTAGAAAAGATAGCTTTATGGCACCAGAAACAAGTAGTTGATTTTGCGGGGTCCCAAATAATATATTTTTCTTTGACTAACCCAGTATTAACTTGTTGTAAATAACATTCACCGTGTGCATAACGAAATGTCTGCCCTGTTGGAATCTGAACGAATGGTTCTTTCTCTCGGTCAAACTGTTTGCCACAATATTTACATTTTACTGTTGCCATTCACATCACTCCATTCTCTTTATATTATACCATAAAAATTCAAAAAAATCAACTCTCGGTGTGTTAAACCGAGAGTTGATAGATATATATGAAACTTACTTAACTAGCTCAGATTTAATTTCATCTACAATCAAATAGACGAATTCGGCCTGATCGCGAGTAACTGTTGCCATCTTCTTGCCCTTGCCAAGATACTTCTCAATAATTTGAGTAATACGAGGCGCATAATAATTTTGGTCCTTAGTCATTAAATCACCAACAAGGCTCTCAAATTCTGACATCAAAGCATCAAAATCATATTCCTTAACAGTAGGCGCGGCTTCACGAGCAGTAGTAACAGCCTGTGCGCCCTTGCGCTTTTCCAGCTCGTTAATAGCATCAGTAATGGCTTTGGTCAAAGCATTATAATCTAGAGGAATTTCAGAAGCGATATACTCAAAACGACTGCCACAAGAAATACCAGAACCAGCAGGGGAACGTAACAACAGAGTGCGTTTTTCTTCGCCATTAGCATCCAAATACAAGCGAGCATAAGCATAAATATCGCTCATATTTTCAATAATCTGTAATGCGGACTTTTGAGTGGTAGGACGAGTGTATCCAATTTCCTTACCAGTTTGGTCCTTATCGGTTCCAGTAGTCACGTGGCTAATAAACACAACAGCATAACCAAGCATTGTCAAGCCACGAAATACATCTTCAAATTCCTTCTTATACTTAGACCAACTATTGGTGCCCCAACCACCATCGCCCATATTATCAATACCAAGCTGACCACAAATATACTTTTGACACAAGTCAGCCGCGATATCCACGGTATCAACAACGATAGTTTTATAAACTTCCTTAACTTCTGGCTTTTTAAGCTCACGATAAATCTGCTTCATTTCGCCCCAGCTATTTACATCCTGGACCATAATATCAGCAATCGCGTTATAACCACGTTCAAAAGCTAGGAGCAAAGCCCCAGGCATCTGGGTTGCCAGAGTGGTTTTACCCACTTTAGGAGCCCCATAAATAAAGGTAATATATCCACTGAGGTCTCTACTAACCTTGTGGGGTTGAATACCTAAAAGATTAATAGCCATATATTACCTCCGATTAAAAGTTGAAACCAGTTGCGTTAGGACGAGCGGTAGTAGCAGTAGGAGCAGTATTAGTATTACGACTAGCCTGATATTCAGCACTACGCTGTTTCATATTTGCAAGATTCAACTCACGATTTGCCAGACCTTCCTTCAACTGAGCTGCGGTCATTGTAGATTCATCATCCCACACATAGGGTTCCTTTGCGGCACCAGTAATGACAAAATCCTTACGATTACTTGCCACTTCTCGTACAAAAGTCTCACCAAAAGCAGACTCTTCTGTAATAGTAGAAGCTGTGGTCTGTGTAATCTGATTACCCCAAATGCGAGTAAATACAGGATTCTTTTCAGAGGCTTCCAGTGCTTCAAAATAATCCATAGCACCCATAGTATATGCATTAAATTCCATAGGCATAGGAGTCTTACGGAAATCAAACACATAACCCTTTACAACAACGTGTTCATCAATCTTGCGCTCTTCGTTTGCCTCAACACGACGCACGTTGGTAATCAAAATATCACAACGGAAAGTATTCCGCTTATCAGGGTCACTATTCAAAGCGCTATTTACGTGAATAAATCCACCTTCATTACGCTTGACACTAACCAGCTCTTCCTGACCGCTACGATTAGAATAAAATTCATTCAATGCCAATGCGGAATCTACGCGAATAGTTGCGCCCTGACCATCTCTCATATAAACCTTAGTTACGCCATTCATAATATCAAACAAGGTATTATAACGGCTATTTGCCTGCCCACTTCTTGAAAAAGTAGGAGTTTCATATGTAAAATGAACCTGGACAATATTTGTAAGTTCATCATCAGTAGCAATATCAATAGTGCCACTAATAAACTGCATTCCAGGATTCTTGGAATTCTCGCCCGCAGTCTTTAATACCAACTTCTGGTCATATAAAATTCCTTCAATATGAGTTTCATTTAAAATATTCATTCATTTTCTCCTTCAAAATTAAAATTAATTCCTTTTTCTGTAATTGCGTAAACCACGGGGTCTGTGCTAATTTTTTCACAATATCCATCATTTACAAGTTTGCGTAAAGCACCGGACACGCCACGAGAAGCGATACCCATCTTATCGGCTAAGTCCTTTGCCTTCCAAGTGCGAACATCTGGATTTTCGTGCAAATATGTTAAAATCTTCAGTCCGTTTTCTGTTACTACTGGTTTTTCTTCTTTTACTTCGTTTAATACATTAATATAAGTTCTTACATTGTCTGTCATTAATTTTTCTGCTACATCAGGAGCTGCCTCCATCAAAGCATTTAGAAAATCCAAAAATTCCTGTTTCAAAATTTTCGCTCACTTTCTTTTCATTTTCTATAAATATTATATCATAATTTTTTAATTTAATCAATCATTATCGCTTAGAGTATAACCTATTAAATGACCATTCAACATATGCTTTAATAAAGTTTCTAATTCATCTATAACTACATTTTCTTTATTAGTATCATAGTTTGATTTTAGATAATCGTAGTATGAAACAAATTGAATTCCAGTAATTCCATATGCCTCAGCTTTTACTCGCATAGCATCTGGATTATCACAAACAAATAGTGCATTATATTCTTTTGCGAGTAACATTAATCGACCAGTTTTTCCAGTGCTTTGTCCATCAATAATACGAATCATTTTTCTTTTCTCCAACTATTACATTTAGCTCTATCATCAGTAATACATTTATATTTATCACACCAATCATAATACCAAGAGTAATAATAACAGGTATCACAACATTTTTTATTTAATGCTATATCCAAAGTCTCTTGCGTGATAAACTTCTTGCCAGTAATCTTCTCGTTCATTCAACTAATTTGCGGGGCATTCTTCCAAGAGCTCAAAAGTAAAGTTTTCAACGCCGTCTGCTAACATAGCAGGATATAGTTTATTGCGGGTTGGCGTATCAGCTCCTACACCTCGTTTAATATGCTATTTCCATCGTTCAGCAATATCTACACTTTGCCCCACATAACACATATTATTTTTAAGGTTGGTAATTTTATAAATCCCCATTTTTTTAGTTGTGCCAATCACTCGTCCAACTAAATCATTATAAGGTTTTTCATAATATACTTTCCAAATAACTTTATTAAGTGGTTCTGCTGACCGCAAATATTTTTCTACAGAGCGTAATTTTGTAATTTCATCTATATCTTCGGAAGAAAGTTGAAGTCTATAAAAGTCTCTTTTACTCTCTTCTTGCGCGGCACGCTTATTTGTTTCAACAATTACATCAATACGAGCTTGTAAATCAGATAATTTAGCTAATGCGTGGTCTGATGCGTCTTGTGCGTTCGCAGTAATTTCTTGATAATGTAATACAGTTTCCTACATCATAGCAATCATATCTTCACGATATTTAGCTTCATAATTACTATATTCTTCATCAAGTTCTTTTACTTTGCGCTCAATATTTTCAGCGGCTGCGGCCATAGCCTAAATTTCAATATCTTTGGCAGCTTGCTTACCAGTTTCAGCGGTAATTTCATAGGTATGTTTTAAATCATCAATTGCTTCTAATAGAGCCTATTTTTTTGTTTCCTATTCTTTAACTGCGGTAGCTCGTTCTTGCCATCGTGCCATTTCTTGCTATATCTATTTTTCAATGGTATCATGACGTTCATAAAAATTAGATTCCTATGTTGCTTTATTAGCGCGCAGTAATTCTAATTCTTGATTTAAAGCATCCCTTTGCTATTGGAGATTGTTTAATTCATTATAATACTATTTGTCAATTTCTTTTTGGGCTTTATGAATACGGATAGTATAAGCAAGCCCAAAACCAACAATAAGGCCAATTATACCTACTATAATCGTGCTTATACTCATAATAGAAAAAGAAGGGTAACAATTATATGTTACCCTTGTATGTTATATATTCTGAAATTACTCAGCTTCAGAAGCGGGGTCAAAAGCCATACCAGCATCAGTAAGGCGGAGGAACTTCACAGCCTTATGGGTGCCATCCTCAAGCTCAACCTCGGCGGGAACGCGAATGCCCAGACCCTTGCGCTGAATAGCAGAAGTGAAAATACCATCTACCTGGCGCTTCTCTAAATCAAGAGCAGCAGCAACATCACCAGAAGTCACATTAGAACCATTGATTTCCTTCAAATAATTAAGAACCTTTACACTGTTTTCCTTCATCATAACTTTAATAGTCTCCTTTAAATTTTAAATTAATTTTGTAAATATAATACAAGCAAAAATTATTATTCTTCTTCTTGCATATATTGCTGAACCATTTCATCTAGCAAATCCATATCAGATAAATCAGTAATTTTATTAATTAGATGAATTTCTTCGTTTTTGGCATCATTGATTAACGAAGTATCATCACTCATTTGAATAACTCGTTCTAATTTAGCGATTTTCTTTGCCAGGTTTTGTAGCTCTTTTTTCTTCATAATTTTTTCCTTTATCTTATTTACAGATATATTATACTAAAAAATTTTTAAAGTGTCAAATAGACACCTCACAGGTTATTTCTTTTGTTTGCGCCGTACCAATATATAAAATTTCACCATTTATTAATTGTTTTAACGTTTCTTCTGTAATAATTGGGATATTTAATTGCTTGGCGGTTTTATTCTTAGAAGATGTAGAATTTCTATCATTATTAATCAGATAAGTCGTATTCTTTGTGACAGTATTAACTACTTTTCCACCATTAGCTTCAATTTCTTGTATTAGTTCATCACGGTTTTTATAAGATTGTAATCTACCGGTAATTACAAATACTTGTCCTTGTAATCTCTGACAGCTATTATCTTCTTTTGTTTTAGTATTATTTACTATTTCTAATTCAAACATATCTAAATTATCAGCTTCTGTATAATCAAAATTGATAATACTATCATTAATCTCTGGACCAATACCATCATAAGTCATAAAATTAAAACCCGAATTAATGGCATCACGAAATTCCGCATAATCACGCATATGTTCTGCGATAATTTTAGAATATCTACTACCTACAAGTGGAATACCTAAACCAGCAAGAAATGAAGATAATTCACAATGACGACCAGCGTTAATTGAATTTAGTAAGTTTTCTACGGATTTTGGACCAAACCCCGGCCTTTTTATCCATTCTTCTCTGTAGTTTTCAAGATGGAACACATCAGTAATAGAATTAACCCAACCCCAGTCAATTAACTTTTCAAATGTTGCTTCTGATAACCCTTTAATATTTAGTCCTTTCTTTCCAAAGAAATGGTCTAATCTATTAATTAACCTACCATCACAAGCTTTATTATCACAAAAACAATATTCAGATACTCCATCATAACGATAAGATAATGTATGACCACAATAAGGGCAAAAATCCGGAAAAGAAATAATATCATCAGCGGGAGCGTCTGTGGCTGAACCAGTAGTATCATATACTTGCGGAATAATTTGATTAGCCTTGTAAATCCGCATTGGTTGATGTCTAAACGGTACTCCATTAAACACATCTTGTAAAAGACTTACATTATGTAGACTAGCACGTTCCACTATGCTACCATCTATATCTATTGGTTCAAAAATTGCAATAGGGGTTAAAACTCCTGTTTTTCCCATACTCCACTCTATATCTAATAGTTCAGTATCATATAAATCATCATAAAATTTATAAGCTATACCGCCTTTAAAATGATGTTCAGTGCGCCCCATAGCTTCATATTCGGCGCAATTATTATACTTAAATACAATACCATCTATTGGATACGAATGCGCTTGACAATATTGTTGGATATCCGTAATTGCGTGTTGAGGATTTTCTATCATCCAAGGTACAATATCAAAACCGTAATTTGAAATAGTAGAAAGTTTATCTGTAAGAGTGGTTTCTTCAAAACCTTCAATACCATCCCAAGCTATAAATGTTAAATTACGTCTTTGACTCTCATATGGGTCTTGTAAGCGAATAGAACCAGCGGCGAAATTACGAGGATTACGATATTCTCCTTTAAATGGTTCAAAATCCTTATAAGTGCAAATCATTTCCCCATCAATAACTACTGTTGGTTTATCAGTAGGAATTTTAATAGGAACATTCTTTACATGTTCCACATTATGAGTAATATCTTCTCCTTCAATTCCATTACCACGCGTTTCAGCTCGTGTAAGCATACCATTAGTGTAAGTAAGACTACACGTTAAGCCATCCATTTTCGCCATAGCAACTACTTCGTGATTTCCTACAAAATCATTAATAGCAGTTAAACTTTTAGTTTTATCAAGCGAAAGCATTGGATGGCTATGTGTTACTTTTTTAAGAGAACTAAATTGATATACTTTAATAGTATGAACTGGACTATCTGGATAAATAATACCAGTTGTCTCTTCAAATTGCTTTAACTGAAAATATAAATCATCCCATTGTTTATCGGACATTACAGGATGACCCGCTTCATATTGCGCTGTTGCGTCATTAAGAGTTTTTATTAACTCTTGTGGATTTATCTCATTTCTCATAATTATATTATACTAAATTTTTTTATATAAATCAAGTAAAAAGTGCGGATTGGTAAAAATTTGGTAATCCGCACTTTTTTTATTACACTTTACTAACGCTAGTAATGTTATTACCTCGTATCATACTATTACCAATAGCAGTTCTAGCTAGTGAAGGAATTTCAGTTGCTTTAATACAAATAGAGTTTTTATCTCCAATCAATAACACTAAATCCCCATCACTTACAAGCTGTCCGCCTGTAATATAGCCAATACTATCATTACTTTTAAGAATACTTACACCTTTTCCACCGCGTTTTTGTAATACTAATTCACTTTGTTTTAGTTTTTTTCCATAGCCTTTGGAGGTAAAAATAGCTAGTTCATCGGTAGAATTACGCAACGGTAAAGCAGCAATAATACCATCGCCATCATTAAGATTAATTCCTTTAACTCCGCTTGTCATACGCGCAGTCGTGCTAATTTCTGTTGAATTAAACTTAATACAATATCCAGCCTCAGTAATCAAAATTAATGGTTCTTCATTAATTAAAGTTACAGCTACTAATTCATCGCCATCTTTAATATTAACAGCACCAATACCCTTGGATTTCTTTGTGCCAGTATATTCGCTTAATGATGACTTTTTAACTAATCCTTTTTTCGTAACAAACAATACATATTTAGCATCGGTATCACGATAAATAGAATAAATAGTTTCAACTCGCTCATTAGGCTCCATTTCTATCAATGACCGCACAGGCACACCAGGAGCGCTATTTGTTCCAACAGGGATATTATCTACAATAAGTCTATACATTTTACCAAAATTTGTAAAAATCATTAGACTATCAATAGTATTAGTGCGGATAACCGCAGATGTAATATCATTCTGCGTCTTTACACCTTTGCCGCCTTTCTTCTGTGGAACAATAGATGTGGCAGGAATACGTTTAATATTGCCACCTTCGGTAAGAATTACAATGCATTTTTCAGGTGGAATAGCTTCAATAATTTTTTCTTCTTTGGTTGTTGCTTCTTCAATTTGGGTAAGCTCTGTCCGTCTTTCATCGCCATATTTTACAACCAAGCTATTTAATCTATTGGCTAATTCGCCAGTTAAATTATTTAATATAGAATTTAAGTGTTTTATATCTTGCTGATAACTAGCAATATCATTATCAATTTCTTCTAATCCTAACTTTGATAACTTACCAAGCTTCATATCAATAATAGCCTTGGCTTGAATTTCAGAAAAACCAAATGTGGTTATTAAATTATTTTTAGCAACAGTAGTATCGGCTGCTGTTTTGATAATTTTAATAACTTCATCAATATGTTCTAATGCTTTACGTAGACCTAAACTAATTTCTAATTTCGTTTTTGTTTTTTCCAAATCATATTCTGTTTCTCTACGAATACATTCAGTATTATGTTCTACATAAATTTTACAACAATCTTTAAGACTTAATTCAGTTGGCGTTTTATCAATTAAAGCAACCTGATTATATGAAAATGTAGATTGTAAATCAGTGTTTTTAAATAGCTGAAATAGTGTTTTATGAATATTTGCATCATTACCACACTCAATCACAACTCGAAAACCTTTTTTACGATTGCTTTCATTACGAACATCGGCTACGCCTTCAATGTCACCATTATCACAAGCAGTACCAATCTGGTCTAATAGTGCTTCTGTGACTACTCCATATGGAATTTCATAAAATACTATATTATTACCTTCCATACGATATTTTCCACGCACTTTTACGCTACCGTGCCCAGTGCGCATAATCTCTGGAATATCATCTTTATTAATAACAATACCACCAGTTGGAAAATCAGGACCAGGCAACATCGGCTCTTTACCATCCATATAATCAAAAATAGCCTTAGCTACTTCTTTTAAATTATGTGGAGCCCAAGAGCAAGCCATAGCTACTCCAATACCAGAATTTGGATTACATAATAGGTTAGGAAAAATAGCCGGAAGCGTAACTGGCTCATCTTTGGTTTCAGAATAATTAGGTATAAAATCTACTGCATTTTTCTTTAAACCAGCAAGCATACCATCCTCAGCTAATTTAGCTAAACGCGCTTCTGTATAACGATATGCGGCAGGACCATCCCCATCACGATTACCATAAGACCCGTGAAAGTCAATCAAAGGATATCGCATTACCCAAGGTTGAGCTAGACGTACTAATGCTCCATAAATAGAACTATCACCGTGAGGATGATACTGGCCCATTACATCACCAACAATAGCAGCGCATTTATTATGTGATTTATTAGAGGTATAACCTTCATCATAAGCGCAGTATAAAATACGTTTGGCTACTGGTTTTAAACCGCTTTTAGAGTCGGGAATAGCACGATCTGTATTAACAGCAACAGCATATTCTATAAAATTAGTACCAATTTCTTGCGTTAAATCACTTGTATTAATCTCTTGTGCTGTCATCGCTATCTACCTCATATGATTTTTCCATTAATTCCATTGTTTTTTCTTGAAAATGTAAAACTTGTTGTAAATCTTCAAACACATCTTCAAACCAGTATAATCTAGTTAATACTAGTTCAATTTGCTCTTTATCCATATCTTCTGGATATAAGCCCATATTTCTATAACTATTACTATCACGAGGACCGCAATATAACACATCGCCCCATTGGTTTATTTTAGTTAAACGTTTATTTGTCTGCATAATGGCCTCCTTGACGTATAATTAGCTGTAAAATATCGTCTGTTGTAACTTCTAAAAATTCCCAATCAAATTCACCAGCTTGCTGAATTGGAAATTCATAATTAATTAAACTAACTAATTCTTCTGTAATAGCTGTTCTTAATTCTGTATAATCATAAGGTTTATCATTCAGCATTATAAGTAGCCTCCTGGCTATGCTTTTTAATATAAAGTTTGCGAGGATTGACACTAGTGCCCATTAAATCATCAAATAGCTGATTAGTAGCAGGTATATCATTTACGGTTACTTGTCGAATAATTCTACCTTCTGGACTTGTTAATGTATCTTCTGTTTCTTCAACATTCATTTCACCAAGTCCTTTTAGACGTTTTAATTCATAATTGCGACCAGGATTCTTTTTGCGGAATTCTTCAAGGGCCTCATCATTTTTTAAATAATAATATTTCTTTGCCATAGTAACTTTATACAGAGGAGGTACACCAGCATAAACATAACCGTCTTTAATTAGATCGGGGCAGAAATTCCAAATGAAAGTATAAAATAGGTTTTTAATATGCGCGCCATCGCGTTTATTCCATTATGTTTCCATAAGGACTGACTATCTTTTACTCTCTAATAGAGAGGAGACCATTTCGGATTACGTATCAATAGTAATCCTACTCCCTTGCCCAGAAGGCGTAAGGGATAGTCGATACAGGTTCAAATGTTTATCCACTTTTTTTCTTTTTTCTTGTAAATAGGGACATTTTTATAACTACGACCCCAAAGCATTGCTTGAAAAGTCTAATACTTCACTCTATCTTGATAATCCTTATAAATATCTTTAGCACTTTCATTTACATATCGTTGTCGTATACTTAATACTTCATCATTTGTAAATTCAGCACTTGCCCCATTAGCACCAATACTATTTTGATAAATATAATATTGTTTATTTTCTTCAGTAAAAACTTCTGGCATTACATGGGTCCATGCTCGTCCCTACCATAAATTTTGGAAATATGAGAATGAAATTTTATCTTTATATAACTCATATACATCTCGTTGCTTTTCATGGTTGGCATAAGCCTATCGGATAGTTTTTACATCATCTTCTGTTAATTTGCTATTGGGGTTATTATCTCCAATAACATCAGTCGTACCACCCATAAACACATTCCCAGAGGCTGTGGCCTATAATTTTTTAATCCAATAGGCTTCACGTTCATTTAATTTATCAATAGGGCATTCTTCTAATATTTCATAAGTAAAAGCATAAATGCCTTTTTCTTGGATATATTTATCAAATGGAATACGAGATTGTTGATATGTTTTTTGTTGATGTTCTTTAAATCTACGTCTTATATCATTAGATTGTCCAATATAAAACATAGTTGGATTATCAATTTCTGTAATTTTATAAATTCCTATCATTTTAATTCTCCTTTATTGTAATAAAAGAGAAAATGGATAAACATAAGTTTCCCACGGGATTCCCATGCTATTATAGTTTAGGGTTCCCCGTTAGCAATATTTTTCTCTTTCATACTTATATGAAAACCATATGGGTCTCATAAAAGTATCTTGCCCAAAAAATATTACCCGCTTGATTAAGCGAAAAGTCTTTCATACGCCGGTATGTTGACGTCAGCATCGCTCATAATAATAATCTTACCATAACGAATTTTATCAGGATGATAAGTTACCTTCATTGTCTTTACATCAATCTCCAAACCAAAAGCTTGAATCATTGACATAATTTCCGCATTCTTTTGGATTTTATCTAATGTAGCTTTTTGGGTATTTAGAATCTTACCTCGCACTGGCATAACCGCCTGGAATTCATTATCACGAGCTTCTTTTAAATTGCCACTTGCGCTATCGCCCTCTGTAATATAAATTTCACATTTCTTGCGATCTTTACTATAACAATCTGCTAATTTACTATCAAACTTTAATGCTTTTTCTTTCTTCTTTTGAACATCTCGCACACTATCTCTTGCTTTTTGAGCAGCAAGTCGTGCTTTTTTAGCATTGATTGCTTTATCAGCAATCATTTTTACTTCTTTTTCATTTATAGACATCCAAGTGCGCAAATTATCAGCAAGCACAGTGGTAAATGGCGTCATATCTATTTTAGTAATACGCGTTTTTACCTGAGCATCATACGCAACATTAGGAGCCGTTAAATTAAATATTATGTATAAACCTTCCTGTAAATCATCACCAGTAAGGTTTTCATCTTTTTCCTTTAACCATTTCTTATCTCGGAAAAACTTATTAAATTCTCGTGTAAGAATAGCTTTTACTTGTGTAATATGCGGACCAGCAGCCGTAAGACCTGTATTGACATATGGAACCATTGTTAATGAATAGTTACCGGTATATGTCATAACCATATCTAATTTATTTTTATCATTTGTATAATTTAATACAAATCTATTTTTAATTAATTCTTTTCCCGCAACAGCTTCATCCACCAAATCCATAATGCCATTCTTTGATGAATAGATGGTTTCCGTCCCATTATCATCTAACTTAATAGTAAGACCTGGGCAAAGAGCTGCTACTGTTTTAAATAAGTTTTTAAGAACATTTACTTCCACCTCTGGATGTGTAAAAAATTCTTCACTAGGTTCCCAACAAACCATTGTGCCTGGCTTAACGCCTGTGCGTTGTTTTTCGGTTTCTCTATTGGTAAAAACACCTTCATCAAAACGAATAGTTTCACTTTCATTATTACGAATAGTGGTTACTACTAACCAATGAGAAAGATAAGTAGTAATTTTACTACCAATACCAAAAGAACCAAGTGATGTGCCTTCATAAGTGCCATCTTCACGATATTTACCGGAAGTATTTAAAACACTAAAAGCAGCTTCAAGGATGGTTTTTCCATCCTCACGAAAACTATTAGGAATAAAGCCTTGACCGTAATCTCTAA
>Ga0247611_10003706_pt1 | contig 22255 bp, 20 predicted proteins | sample 177DNAGHGhighgp2_FD_192422 | JGI IMG/M metagenome (GOLD analysis project Ga0247611, IMG submission 192422) | Sheep rumen microbial communities from Palmerston North, Manawatu-Wanganui, New Zealand - 1770 DNA GHGhigh gp2 | ecosystem: Host-associated > Mammals > Digestive system > Stomach > Rumen... | reverse complement strand
TGATGTGCTCCTCAATGGCCTCCTCGTAGTCGAGGTCCTCCGCCATAAGCTGATGGGTCTCAAAGAGCATGGCGGCCTCGTCGCCTGCCTCCTCGCGCGCCTTCTCGGCCAGCACGCCCAGCTGCTCGATGGCCTTGGCCTGGGCGGCCTTGAAGCGGGCCCATTCGGCGTCGACATCGACGATCTCATAGCGGTGGATGGTGGCCTTGGCACGCTGATAGAAGTAAAGGGGACCTGCGGCGACACCGGTGGATACGCCCTTGCCCTGAATGGAAATCATAATGGTTAACTCCTCTCAAAATATTGAAAGACGATAGATCACAATAATAAAATCGTTTTTGAGGCAGCTTTGCCGCCTCAAAAACACACTAAGCCGAGCTTCGTGAGGCCTCGCGCCGACCAAACGCGGCATATCACGCTTTGCCGCGTGCGATAAGCGCGAGCAACTCAATTGCGAAACTTGTTCGCAATTGAAAATAGATACGGCTGTCGCAGGGGCAGCCGTATCTTGTCGGTATTGGAATTACATGTTGGCCTTGAAGAACTCTTCGATCTTGGCGCAGACAGCTTCCTCGTCGCCGCCCTCGACGGTAACGGTGACTTTGTCGCCCTGCTTGATGCCCATCTGCATGAGGGCCATCAGCTTGAGCAGGTTGACGGTCTTCTCGCCCTTGGTGAGGGTGATGGTGGAGTCCTTGTAGTTCTTGACTTCCTTGACCAGGATGCCGGCGGGGCGGGCGTGGATGCCCACAGGATCGGTGATGACGTAATCAAAAGATTTCATTGGTTTACCTCCAATTTTTATTCTTGCCTCCCCCAGGCGCTTGCGGCGATTGGGGGAGGGGGACCGCTTCAGCGGTGGAAGGGGTCTGTACTTAGACAGACAACTCCCTCAGTCACCAGTGTGAGCACTGGTGCCAGTTCCCTCGGAGAGGGAGCCAAAAACCTGCCTCTCCCTTTGGGAGAGGTGCCCGAAGGGCGGAGAGGGCAGCTTTATTTCAGTCCGCACTCGACGTCGTCGAGATCGTCGGAGTTTGTCAGCAGCATGACGACGCAGTCGCTGTAACCGGCGGCCTTGATCTTGGCGCTGTCAAAGCCCAGCAGACGCTGGCCCGCCTTGACCTCGTCGCCCTCCTTGACATAGGCGGTGAAGCCGTCGCCGTTCATGTTGACGGTGTTGACGCCGATGTGGATGAGGACTTCCATGCCGTCCTTCTCAAGGGTGACGGCGTGCTTGGTGTCGAAGACAGAGGTGACGGTGCCGTCAAAGGGAGCGAGGACCGTGCCGCTCGTGGGCTCGACGCCGATGCCGTCGCCGAGGATGCCGGTGGCGAAGGTCTCATCGGGGATGCTCTCGCGGTCGATTACCTTGCCTTCCACGGGCTGCTTGAGCTCGCCTGCGGAGCAGCGGACGACGACGGGCATGTCCTTCGGGGGCTCTTCCGCACCCTTTTTGGCTTTCTTCGCGGGGGCGTCTTCCTTCCAGATGAACCAGGTGATGGCGAAGGCGATGCCGGCCGCGATGCAAAGCTCAACGATGTACATGGGGACGTTGTTGACGGCGGGGATGCCGGGGATACCGGTGACGCCGTAGGTGGTGGCGCCGAACTTCACGATCTCGCCCTTGGCGTTGATGCCGTGCATCCAGGTGGCGAAGAAGGAGCCGACCGCGCCGCCGATCATGCCGGCGATGAAGGGCTTCATGAAGCGGAAGTTGATACCGAAGATGGCGGGCTCGGTGATGCCGAGGGAGGCGGACAGGGAGGAGGGCAGAGCCACACTCTTGGTCTTCTGGTTTTTGCACTTGAGTGCGACCGCAAGGCACGCGCCGAACTGGGCGAAGTTTGCTGCGGAGGCGATGGGCATCCAGAAGTTGACGCCGGTGGAGGAGATCATGCCGGCCTCGATAACGTTGTACATGTGATGCAGGCCCATGACGACGGTCAGCGGATAGATGGCGCCCATGACGGCGGCACCGACGCCGTGGCCGATGGTGATGAGCTTCTCGGCACCGACGAGCACCCAGCTTTCAAACACGGAGAAGATGGGGCCGATGACGGTGAAGGTGACAAAGGCGGTGATAAGTACGGTGCAAAGCGGGGTGACGAAGAGGTCGATCATTTCGGGCACATGCTTGTGCAGCCATTTTTCGACCGTGCACATCAGCAATACGGCCAGGATGACCGGGATGACGTGGCCCTGGTAGCCGACCTGCGGTACATTAAAGAAGAACAGGTGCCATACGGGGATCTCGCCGGGGGCGTAGTTGCCGACGGTCCAGGCGTTGATGAGCGCGGGGTGAACCATCATGATACCGATGACGGCGCCGAGGAAGATGTTGCCGCCGAAGACGCGGGCGGCGGAGATGGCGACCAGAACAGGCAGCAGGGCGAATGCGGTGTTGGCGACAAGGTCCAGGAAAGAGAACCAGTCGCTGTTGCCGAAGGCAGGCCAGAATTTCGGGATAGCTTCGACAATGCCCATCATCAGGCCGGAGGCCACGATGGCGGGCAGAATGGGGACGAACACATCGCCGGGGGTCTTGAGGATCTTTTTCCACAAAGGCATGCGGGAGGCAGCGGCGGCTTTGACATCGGCCTTCGAGGCGGCGGAGGCGCCGGTGACTGCCAGGAACTCGTCGTAGACCTTGTTTACGGTGCCGGTGCCGATAATGAGCTGGAGCTGTCCGTTGGATTCGAACATGCCCTTGACGCCGTCAATGTTCTCCAGCGCTTCCTTGTTGACCTTGCTGTTATCCGCGATAACCAGCCTCAGTCGGGTGGCGCAGTGCGCAGCGCTGATGACGTTCGATCCACCGCCTATGTTGGCGGCGATCTCTTCAGCGCATTTGCGATAGTCGAGTGCCATAGAAACTCTCCTTTTCCTAAATCCGTTTTCTCAAATTGGGCGCGTTGCAAAATGCGTGTCATCCTGAGCGTAAGCGAAGAAACTTTTCCTGAAAGTTTGCAAAAACCTTCAAAAGAAAAATTCTTCGTCACTTCGCTCCTCAGAATGACAAAACGATAAGCGTTTTGCAACGCGCCCGCCTTACAGAGATATAATACATCAAAAAATTGTCAAAGTAAAGGAAGAACAAAAAGCGGAAGTAAAAAAACAAGGTTCGTTTTTGTGGAGATTGTACAAAAATAAAAATGCCTCCCCCAGCCGCGCGTGCGGCGTAATGGGGGAGGGGAACCGCTTCAGCGGTGGAAGGGGATAAATCAGACCTTACACCAGGCGTGAGACTCTCTCAGTCTTCGCCTCGCGGAGCATTGGCGCAGCCAGCTTCCTCAAAGAGAGAGCCGGGCCGTCCTCAGCAGAGTCCCAGGTCCCGGAAGGCCTTCGCCATGCCGTCCTCCTCGACGGCGGGGCAGACGATCTGACTCTTCTTTTTGAGATTGGGGCTTCCGTTTGCCATGCAGACGGAGGTGCCGACGGTCTCGATCATCTCCAGATCGTTCATGCTGTCGCCGAAGCCCACGGTGTCGGCAATGTCATAGCCCAGCGCCTCGCACACGCGGCGGATGCCGAGGCCCTTGTCGAACTTGCGGTTGACAAGCTCGCCGTTTAAGCAGTTGGCGGCGGCCAAGTCCTGCACGAGGAAGAAGAAATCCTTTTCCAGTGCTTCGATGGCCGGGGCCAGCTGGCTTGCCTCCTTGCACATGAACACGACCTTGTAGATGGGCCGCCCGTCGTACTCCGCCATGGGCCGGATGCCGAGGTCGGATTCCAGCGCCTTGCGCCAGCGCACGAGCTCGCTGTTGCCGCCGGAGGATTCGTTGAGGAAATCGGAAAGCCCCTCGTCGCAGAAGCTGCCGTCTTTGGCCTCAACCGTACGGAAGACGCCGTTTTCCTTGAAAAGCCGCATGGCGGTGTCCTTCTGCTCCTCGGTCATGGGGCAGTCGTACAGCACCTCGTCGCCGTAGAAGACGTAGCCGCCGGAGCTTGCCACCGCGCCGTCAAAGCAGTCGTACTTGAGCAGGGGGGAGAGCATATCGTAGTTGCGCCCGGAGCAGAGAAAGACCTTGTGTCCCGCCGCGCGGGCAAGGCGGATGACCTCGAGGGCGCTGTCCGGCGGGACATTGCTGCCGGGAACGGTCAATGTTCCGTCTATGTCCAGAAAGATCAGTTTCTTGTTCACCGCTTGCCCTCCTCGCCAAAGTCGCAGATGAGCCAGGTAAAGCCGCCGGGGGGCAGCAGGACGCCGCCGTTTGTGATGGGCTCGCCGGTGAGCAGATCGCTGAAATCGCCCGGGGTGTTCAGCGGCGCCCAGCGCTCGCCTTCGGAGAAGTTGAAGAAGGCGGCAAGCTTTTCGCCGTTGTAGTAACGCCCGATGCCGAGCAGCCCGTCGTCCCCGGTCAGCAGCAGCCAGGTGTCGGCCCCGGCCATGAAGACCCGGTGGGCCGCGCGGAGCTTTTCGAGGAAGGTGATGGAGGAGAAGAGCCTGCCCTCCACGGTCTCGGGATCACTGCGCTTCTCGGCGGCCTCCCAGTTCATTTTGCCGCGGTGGAGGTAGCGGCTGTCGGCTGCCTTGTTGGGATCGTCGTGGTAGGAATAATCGTTCTGCATGCCGATCTCGTCGCCGCTGTAGAGGACGGGGATACCGCTGAGCGTGAACATGTAGGCGTGCAGCATGATGTCGAGGCGGGAGGCCCACTCGATCTTGCCCTGGTCGTGCTCATAGCGCCCGGCCTCAAGACCGCAGAGGGAGGCGGTGGTGCCGCAGAGTCTCGCGTCGCGCAGGCGGGGATCGTTGTTGTAAAGCTCGCCTCTTGCGGGGCTGCCCCACCATTTGCCGGTGAGGTAATCGTTGAGGAAGCGCTTGTGCTCGCCCTCCTCCGCGCCGAAACGGGCGAGGAAGCCGTAGTCCAGGCCCCAGCCGATGTCGTCATGGCAGCGCAGGTAGTTTAAGAAGGTATACTCCCGCGGCAGGGCGAAGACCTGGCCCAGCTGGTGCTGGAGAAGGCGCACGTCCTTGGTGGCCACGGTGTGCCAGGTGCTGGCCATGGTAGTGACGTTGTAGAGGAGATGGCACTCGGGCTTTTCGACCGTGCCGAAGTAGGGGACCACCTTGCTCGGCTCCATGACCACCTCGCCCAGCAGCAGGCAGGAGGGGCAGACGATCTCGCACACCATGCGCATCATGCGCACCATGGAGTGCACCTGCGGGAGGTTGCGGCAGTTGGTGCCCAGCTGCTTCCAGATATAGGGCACCGCGTCGAGGCGGATGATGTCCACGCCCTGGTTGCAGAGGTAGAGCATATTTTCCGTCATGTCGTTGAAGACGACGGGGTTTGCGTAGTTGAGGTCCCACTGATAGGGGTAGAAGGTGGTCATGACCACCTTGCCCGCCTCCTGGCACCAGCTGAAGTTGCCGGGCGCGGTGGTGGGGAAGACCTGGGGCACGGTGCGCTCAAACTCGTTGGGGATGTCCCAGTTGTCGTAGAAAAAGTAGCGGTCCTGATACGACTTGTCCCCGGCGCGGGCGCGCTTTGCCCACTCGTGGTCCTCACTGGTGTGGTTCATGACAAAGTCAAGGCAGACGGCGATGCCGCGCTTGTGGCAGTCGGACGCGAGCTGCGCCAGATCCTCCATCGTGCCGAGTGAGGGCTGCACCTTGCGGAAGTCCGAAACCGCATAGCCGCCGTCGCTGCGGCCCACGGGGCTTTCCAGCAGGGGCATCAGGTGCAGGTAGTTGACGCCTGTCTCCTGAATGTAGTCGAGCTTTTCCCGCACGCCCTGGAGCGTGCCGGCGAAGCAGTCCACATACATGAGCATGCCGACCAGGTTGTTCCCCTTGTACCAGTCGGGGTCGGTGAGCCGGCGCCTGTCGATCCAGCGCAGCTCTTCGCTGCGCTGCTCGTAAGCGTGCCAGAGCATTTGGGTGAAGTAGTCGTAAGCCTGTTCGTCGTTATGGTAAAGCTCCATAAAAAGCCAGCGCAGTTCCTCCTCGTGCCGCTCAAAGCGGGTACGAAATTCCTGCGCCCATCCCTTTTTATTCATGGCAGTTCCTCCGTCCTGTCAGTTTTGTTCAGAGTCAAGTCTATTCTATCGTTTCTTGTCAACGCTGTCAACTTGAAACCAACGCTCATCCGGACAAAAAACGGTGCACGATGAAAAATGGAAAAAGAAAAAACTATAAATCTTGAAATTAATTGATTAAAATATTTATTATACTGTCATAAACTACAGAAAACAAGAACAAATATCGGCAAAATGCCAAATTGAAGCAAGGAACGGGATATGGTAATATACATATATATAAGAGAATTGCCGGGACGGGCCAGACCGGACGGGAAAGGCAGGGATGCAAGGGGAAGAGTCCGCGGCTGTCCTGCGGTTTACGTTACAACATGGAGGGACAATATGGAACGCCAGGCAGTGATCCGCGATCTGAGTGCGGAGATCGAGACGCTTGCCCGGCTCCACATTCAGCACGGGCTGCATCACACAAAGGGCTTTGCGAATCAGAAAAGGAATATCGAGAAGCTGATCCAGGATAATGAAGTCAACCTGAAAAAGGAGCTGGACCCGCTCGTTCTCAATCTCTATCGCCGCTATTTCGGATAAAGAAAAAGGGACTGCCCTCGTTTTCCGGGCAGTCCCTTTCGCTAAAAAAGAGAAGGCAGTCTGCAACTTCATTGAAAGTTCAGACTGCCTTAGAACCGGTTATTTCCGCCTACACTACAAGATGTACGCTGGTGTTGCCTGCTCAACGTTCCGGCTACAATGCCGCCGGCGGCCCACAAGTAAACTTTGCTTGCTCCTACAGGTTACGGTGCCGATTTCACCGATGGGTGACGCCCATCTCCGCTATCATATATACCACAACGGTGTGGGTTTGTCAAGAACTTTTTGTAAGAATTATATATTTCTGCCTCTTCAAAAAATGAAGAATCTGTGAAATTCGACAAGAAAGGTTCAAAAAACAGAAAAATACAATATTTTGTGGTATATTTTACTCAAAATGACAAGCTGTTGATAATACCATGAAAGCCGAAATTATGTAAATCGGAAATTGTGAAAACTGTTGTACCCGGTTTGGCAGATTATTGCCCGCTCAATATTTCCGACTGAGTACAAGCCAGGTGATCCAGTACACACAGACGATCAGACAAACGGAATAACTGAGCACCTGTCGGACGGTCTCCTGCCCGAGTACGGCCGCCGCAATGCTTCCCGCCGCTTCGATAAAAACAACGATATACCCTGTCCAGGCCCAGCTTTGCAGGCGCAGAAAACGGTTGCGCTCGTCCGTCACTTCAATGTCGATCTTTTCCTTATAGTCTTTGTCCTTCCGATACCGCAGGTTCTGGATGATCTGAAGCGTCCCGACCACCGCCAGGGCGACGCCCATGCCGGAGAAATAGGAAGAGTCCAATATTTTGGCCATAGACAGCGCGAACAGCACGAGCCCCAGAACGACCCAGAAAATGCTCAAGATAAGTCTCTTGTTGTTATTATACATGCTCATTCCTCCTCAAAGATAAACACGTCTTCAATCGTCAGCCCGAAGAAAACGGCGACCTTGTGCGCAAGCCCGATGGAGGGGTTATAGCGCCCGTTTTCCAGGGAACTGATGGTCTGCCGGGACACACCGAGCTCGCGTGCAAGCTCCTCCTGGCGTATCCCTTTCTCGTTGCGCAGCTGTTCGATACGGTTTTTCATAGCGCCTCCGTTTCTGTAAACATGTAAAGCTTGCTTTACGTGCATAGTGTAGCACAGGGAAGGAAGAATGTCAAGCGCGCTTTACATGGAAGAGCGAAATAAAAGCGCCCGTTTTGGGGCCGGTCGGATGACCAACAGAGAGGAGCCTTGTTTGCATTTGCGCCTCGTGGGGGATCGGCGCAAATAGAGGAATCGACCAGATGTGCGCACTGGTCGATGAACGCCCCACCGGGGCGTTCTATTATGATTCAAGTCCCTCTCTCGCACAAAAAAATACTGTGGTCGAAGACCACAGTATTTTTGGTGCGAGAGAGGAGACTTGAACTCCCACGTCGGTTGACACACGCCCCTCAAACGTGCCTGTCTACCTGTTCCAGCACTCTCGCATATTTCCCTGCCTCGTTCAAGGCAAGGGGTATTATAGCAGATTCTGGCCGTTTGTCAAGGATGAATTTTCGACATTTTCATTTTTTCGGATCCTGCCGGCAGTGTCGTGCAGAAGTTGTGCTAAGCCCAGCAGGATCACGACGGTCAGCGCCCTTGCGCCGTGATCCATAAACAGCAGATAGCGCATTTTCAAATACGCGTGGTAGCCAAGCAGGGACGCAAACTGGGTAAGCAGCGCCGCCGGGATGCCCAGCACGCACGAGAAAGCCAGGATCACCGACAGCACGTCGGCGCCGAAGAAATAGCGCTCGTGCATGTGCGGCAGCAGGAAGGGAATGCCCACCGCAAACAGCAGCGCCGCCGTGATGACGGCCCGGCAAGTCAGCCGCTCCCGGCGCAGAAAACAGAAGATCAGCAGCGCCAGCATGTAAGTAAACGCGCCCGCGATGCCGAGATTTGCCGCGTCGGCGGTCTCGGGGCTGCGCCAGAAAAAGGCGTAGACGGAGGGGGAGTTGTAGTTGAGTCCGGTGCCGATGCTCCCGGTCTGGGAGCTGTAGAGCGTGAGTGTTTCGATAAAGGGCTTGCCCAGCACTACGGCGGGCAGGACCAGCAGCACATAAAACGCGGGGAAGAGCGCAAAGTGCCAGAGCCTGTAATTGCCGCGAAACCACAGGACCGCCATGATCGGCAGGATAAACACGGCCTGGAGCTTGAAGCCGAAGGAGAGCGTGAAGCACAGCACCGAAAGTACCGGCCTGTCCGATAGTCCCAGCCACAGCCCAAGCAGGGCAAGGGCCACATAGATGCTGTCGCACTGCCCCCAGACCGCACCGTTGAGCACCACCGTCGGCAGCAGCAGCACTGTGAGAAAGCACGCGAGCCTCAACCGCCCGTCCTTAACGCACAGACCGAGAAGACGCATGGAGGCATAAGCCAGCACCACGTCAAAGAGAATGCTCAAAAGCTTGATGAGGTACAGGTCGCGCATGGGCAGATAGGAAAAGAAGCAGAGAAAATAGAGATAGGGAATGTTGTAGTTTCCCAGCGGGTAGGCCAGAGAGCGGAACCCCAGATTCTCCCGATAGAACTGGACCCACTTGCTCAGAAAATCCCGGTAATCCAGCGTCTCATAGGACAGAAAATACCCGCGCAGGACGAAGGCCGCAATGAGCAGCGGCAGCGTGACGAGCATTGCCCGCCGACTCTTGAGCAGCCCTTCATGCAGCAGCAGCCACAGCGCGAACAGTCCCTCAAGCGCGAGTAATGTATAAGCGGCAAGATCCATGAAAGTTTCTCCGTGATGGTAAGAATAAACGCAAACTATTATACCTCTCGCAGACTAAAAAATCCATAGGCATTTCAGCCTGAAAACCGGGCTTGTTGTTATGCAAACCGGTTTTAGACAGACTTTCCGAAAAGCGGCGGCGGGGAGGGGCACAATTTCATCTTTATTCCCGATTGTTCGACAATCGCAACTGTGTTAAACTAAACAGGAGTTTTGAGAGGGGGGAGAGCAGTTGCGTATTCTGGTGGTCAACGACGACGGCATCCGTTCCCCCGGTATCGCGGCGCTTGCCCGAGTGGCGGCGCAGCTCGGCGAGACATACGTTGTCTCGCCTTCTGAACAGTGCAGCGGCATGAGCCAGAGGCTCACGCTCTTTGACGAGATGGCCCTGCGCGAAGAGCGCTTTCCCGTCCCTGTCGCGGGGGCGTGGAGCCTCGGCGGCGCACCTGCCGACTGCGTGAAGGTCGCGCTTGCGCATGTGCTTGATTTTAAGCCGGACTATATTTTCTCCGGCGTCAACGACGGCTGGAACGTGGGTCATGACATCGCGTATTCCGGCACCATCGGCGCCTGCTTTGAGGCAGTCATGAACGGCATCCCGGCCATCGCCTTTTCGGCAAAGGGCTGGGGAGATCTGGAGATTGCCGAGCGGTATATGCCGCAAATCGCCGCCGAGCTGATCGAACGCGGCCAGGGGCGCGGCGAGATCTGGAACGTGAACTTTCCCGGGGGAGAGGCGTCTGAAGTGCGCGGCATCCTGCATGAGCGCTCCATCGCTCCCATGCAGCTGTTTGAAAGCGCCATCACCGCCCGGCAGCACCCGGATGGTCACACGCTCGTCACCCAGAAGGGCGTCCCCATCGGAAAGGGCATAGCCCCGGAGGGCAGCGACATCGCCGCCGTGCTGGACGGATATATCTCCATCGGGAAGATCAAGAGCACGGTCATGATATGAATGTGAAGAGTGAAGATGCGGCTTCTTTGCAATTGCCTACTTGTCAAAAAACGTCGACCATGGTACAATATATATTGTGATCAATAGCACCGAAAACTTCAATATTTTGTGGTTTCGCGTATTCACCGCCCTCGGGCGTGAACATATTTTATTAGGAGGCTATACTCTATGAAGAAGATCATTGCCATGCTCCTCGCGCTCATGATGGTCAGTGCGCTGTTCGTTGGCGGCTCCGTCTCCGCTTTTGCCGACAACCAGCACTTTGACAAGCTGACCCTCGAGTTCGTCCCCTCCAAGGACGCTGACGTCATCATCGCCGGCACCGCGAACCTCCCTGAGCTTGTCAAGGCCGAGATGGCCAAGCTCGGTGTCGATATCGACGAGGTCGATATCACCGTCGGCACCAACTATGACGCTACCGGCGAGGCCATGTCCGCAGGCTCCATCGATCTGGGCTGGCTGCCCGGCGGCACCTACGCCCTGTACTCCGACGACACCGACGTTATCCTGACCGCCACCCGCAACGGCCTTTCCAACGACAGCGAGAATCCCGCCGACTGGAACGGCGAGGCCAACAAGACCCTCAAGAACGGCCCCCAGGTCACCTTCTACCGCTCCCTGATCTACGCCGCTCCCTCCGAGTACGGCAAGAAGCTGGCTGAGAAGGTCAATAACGGCGAGAAGCTCACCTGGGAAGACCTTGACGGCGCCAAGTGGGCCGTGCAGAAGACCTCCTCCTCCGCCGGCTACATCTACCCCACCATGTGGCTCATGAAGAACTACGACGGCAAGAAGATCTCCGATCTGTCCAATGTCATCCCCATCGACTCCGGCTACGGCACCGCTTTCTCCTACGCTGCCGCTGAGAGCATCGACGTCCTTGTCTGCTACGCTGACGGCCGCAACGACTATGAAGCCTCCTGGATGCTGCCCACCGATCAGCAGGATGAGACCGGCAAGCAGGGCATGGGCCGCTCCGACTCCATCTGGAACGAGATGAACGTCATCGGCGTGACCGAGGGCATCTACAACGACACCGTCGCCATCTCCAAGGAGAGCCCCTTCTACACTCCCGAGATGGTCGAGAAGCTGCAGGACTGCTTCATCAACATTATCAATACCGAAGAGGGCAAGGCCATCTTCGACGTGTACAGCCATGCCGGTTACGCCAAGGCTACCGACGCCGACTATGACGGCGCCCGCCAGGCTCTGACCGTTGTCGGCGGCTGATTTGCCGACGCAAGCCATTTTCGCCGGGCTCTGTATCCAAGTGAATACAGAGCCCGGTTTTTCTTTCGGACAGGCTTTCTTGGCTCCCCCTCTGGGGGAGCTGTCACCAGTGTGCACACTGGTGACTGAGAGGGCCCTCTCCGTCACTTCGTGACACCTCCCCCAAACGCCGCATGCGCGGCTGGGGGAGGCAAGGGATTGCCGCAAGCGTTGAACGGCAAACGTACTTTGCCGCTGAACGGTTCCGACAGGGAAACTAAAGATACAAAGGGAGTAAAGCAGCCGTATGATTGAATTCAAGAATGTCTACAAGACCTATCCCAACGGCTTCACCGCGCTCAAGGACGTAAACCTCCAGATCGAGCAGGGGGAGTTTGTGGCCATCATCGGCCTGTCCGGCGCAGGCAAGTCCACGATACTCCGCTGCATCAACCGCATGCACGACGTGACCCGAGGCACCCTAACCGTTGACGGCGTGGATGTCAACACCCTCAAGGGCGCGGAGCTTCGCCGCTATCGCCGTAAGGTGGGCATGATCTTCCAGAGCTTCAACCTTGTAAGCCGCTCCACCGCCATCAAGAACGTGCTGACGGCGGACGTGCCGGACATGGGCTTCTTCCAGGTGCTCTTCGGCATCTTCTCCAAGGAGCAGAAAATGCGCGCCCTCGAAAGCCTCGACAAGGTCGGCATCCTCTCCAAGGCGTACACCCGCTGCGACCAGCTCTCCGGCGGCCAGCAGCAGCGCGTCGCCCTGGCCCGCACCCTCAATCAGAACCCGAAGATCATCCTGGCCGACGAGCCGGTGGCGTCCCTTGACCCCATCACCGCCCGCCAGGTCATGCAGGACTTCGTGCGCATCAACAAGGACTACAACATCTCCATCCTTCTGAACATCCACCACATCGACCTTGCGCTCCAGTACTGCGACCGCGTCATCGGCGTGCGCGCGGGCGAGATCGTCTTCGACGGCCCCGCCGCTACCATCACTCAGGAGCAGATCGACTACGTCTACAACGGCACCAAGGCGCCCGTACTGGGCAATGGGGAGTGAGCCGATGGATAACGAAAACAACGCCGCCGTCAAGCTGACCTGGTTTGACAAGATATTCAAGCCTCAGATCATCACGCTGCCGAACGGCCATTCGACCATACGCCGCCGCAGCCGCGCCCCCTTCATTGTGGCGCTGGTGCTGCTGGCCATTATCCTGTCGCTGCGCATGACGGGCTTTGATATGGGCCTCATCATCCGCAAGTTCGACAAGCTCATGGACCTCATGGTCAAGCTCTTCCACCCCAAGTGGAGCTTCTTCGACAAGGTCACCCGCCCCCTCATAGACACCATCAAAATGTCTATCCTGGGCACCGTCATCGGCTGCGCCCTGGCTCTGCCCATCGCGGTGCTGGCTTCCACCAACATCGACAAAAACCGCGTGATCGTCTCCGTGCTGCGCTTTATCCTGGCCCTGATCCGCACCCTGCCCACCCTGGTCATTGCTCTGGTGTGCGCGCTCATCTTCGGCCTCGGCACCTTCGCCGGCACGCTCGCCATCTCCATCTTTACCTTCGGCATTGTGGCCAAGATGCTCTATGAGAGCATCGAGACCATCGACATGGGCCCCTTCGAGGCCATGGAGGCCATGGGCGCCAACAAGTTCCAGGCCTTCTGGTCGGCCTGCGTGCCCCAGATCCTGCCCGTCTACCTCTCCCACAGCCTTTACTGCTTCGAGATGAACGTGCGCGCCTCCGCCATCCTCGGCTACGTCGGCGCGGGCGGCCTCGGCATCACCATCAACGAACGCATCGGCTGGCGCGACTATGAAGGTCTCGGCATGGTACTGCTGACGCTGTTCGTGGTGGTCGTCGTCATCGAGTTCACCAGCGAGTACCTGCGCGGCAAGCTGAGCTGAGAGGAGGCGCGATATGGCTGAAAAACTGGAAAAAATCGAAAAGGCGGTCGACGAGAAGCTGACCGTCGCCGAAATGTACGCAAACCGCCCCCGCAAGTGGTGGGTCTACACCCTCGTGGTGCTCATCATCGCGGCGCTTGTCGGCTGGTCCGGCTCCACGGTGGAGTTTGAGGGCCTCACGGTCACGGGCCGCTCGGTCGCCCAGGGCGTCATCAGCGGCATCACCCATCCGGATCTCAAGCTCATGTTCGGCACCGGCAATACCGACGTGCCCTATCTGCTCCTGCAGACCATGGCCATCGCCGTGCTCGGCACCATCTTCGGGGCGATCCTCGCGATCCCGTTCGCCTTCCTCGCCTCGACGAACATCCTGCCGAAGCCCCTGGCCTATCTCTTCCGCGTGGTGATCCTGCTTATCCGCACGATCCCGAGCCTTGTCTGGGCCCTCATGTGGATCCGCGTGACCGGACCCGGCGCCGCCTGCGGCGTCATCACCCAGTCGGTCTGCTCCATCGGCATGATCTCCAAAATGTACATCACCGCGATTGAGGATCTGGACACCCGCATCCTCGAGAGCCTCGACGCCATGGGCTGCACGCCCTTCCAGAAGATCCGCTACGGCGTCATTCCCCAGCTCACCGCAAGCTTCATCTCCACCACCATCTACCGCTTCGACATCAACCTCAAGGACGCCACCACCCTCGGCATCGTGGGCGCGGGCGGCATCGGCGCAAGCCTTGTGCAGTGCCTTAACTCCCGCCGCTGGGCCATGGTCGGCTCCTTCGTCTGGGGCCTGATGATCTTGGTGCTGATTATCGAATATCTCTCCACCCAGGTCAGAAGCAAGCTGGCACGCGGAGAATAAACCCTATAAAATCATGTAGGGGCCGACGCCCTCGGCGGCCCGCGCGGCAGATAGATTGTTGTGCGAAAGCGCCCGGGCAAATACGTAAAACGGACAGCATACTGCCGGGCCGCCGGGGGCGTCGGCCCCTACTGCTTCTTAAAGACACACTTACAAGAGGGTACCCATGGATCGTAAGCTGACAATCTATTTCACATCCGACATTCACGGTTATTTTTCTCCCATGGACTATGCCAACAACTGCCGCGCAGCCTCGGGCCTTGCCAACTGCGCGGCAAATTTCACCCATGACCGCAACACCCTCATCCTCGACGGGGGCGACACCCTGCAGGGCAGCCCCTTTACCTACTGGCTCTACAGCCGCACGGAAGAAAAAAGCCTCATCCCGGCCCGGCTCATGACCCTGGCGGGCTATTCCGATATCACCCTCGGCAACCACGACTTCAACTACGGCGTTGCGGAACTGGAGCGTTTTCTCGGCGAGCTTGAGGAACTGGAGGACGAGAGCGGCGTCTGGTGCCTCTGCGCCAATGTGGAGGGGCTGCGGCACAATGCGCGTTATGCCATTCACCATCTGGGGAACGGACTGACGGTAGGCGTCTGCGGCGTCACATCACAGTTCATCCCCAACTGGGAAAAGCCGGAGAACATCGAGGGCCTGACCTTCACCGACGCCTTTGAGACCGCACGGGAGGTCCTCGCGGAAATGAAGGCACAGAAGGTTGACATAACAATCTGCCTCTATCACGGCGGCTTTGAAAACGATGTGGATACCGGCAGGCCCCTCTCCAACACCCTCGAGAACGAGGGCTGGCGCATCTGTCAGGAGCTGGACTATGACATCCTGCTCACGGGCCACCAGCACATGCCCTTCGCCGACAAGTGCGTAAACAGCACCTGGACCTGCCAGCCGCCCGACAAGGCCCGGCAGTACATCCGCATGGATGTGACGGTGGACGACGAAGGACGTGTCACGGCTCACTCGGAGCTCTGCGAGCCGGGGAACGTGACCCCCGAAGCCTTTACCGAACTGCTTGAACCGCTGGAAGCGGAGACTGCCAAATTCCTCGACACGCCGCTCGGCCATCTTGACACGGCCCTGCGCCCCGCAGAGCCCCTGGACCGGGCCTTGAACGGCAGCCTGATTGCGAACTTCTTCAACCAGGTGCAGCTTGAGGCATCGGGCGCGGACATCTCCTGCACCTGCCTTGCCAATACCCTGCGCGGCTTTTCGGAGGATGTGACGGTGCGCGACATCGTGGCAAGCTACGTCTTCCCGAACACGCTCAAGACCATCCGGGTCGACCGGGCGGTGCTGACGAAGGCGCTTGAGCGCAGCGCCGATTACTTCGCCTTCGATGAAAACGGCGAGATCAAAGTCAGCGACAGCTTCTTAAAGCCCATTGTGGCCCACTTCAATTTCGATTTCATCGCCGGCATCGAGGCGACCATCGACCTGCGCAAGGCGCCGGGGGAGCGGGTGACTTCCATCTTGTACAGAGGGGAAGAGCTTGCACCGGACAAAACCCTGACCATGTGCCTCAACAACTACCGCGCTTCCGGCGCGGGCGGCTATGAGTTCTACGCCGACTGCGAGACCGTGCGCGAGCAGCCGGAGGAGATCTCCGAGCTCATCATCAACTACGTCGACCGGCACCGGGACATCGTAGTCGATAAGACAAAATGGCTGAAAGTATTGTATTGAAAAAGGAGATAAACGAAATGTCCAACAACGTCTTCAAGGTCGTTCTGCTCCAGGCGCTGCCCGCCTCCGGCAAGTCTGAGGTGCGCAACTTTATGGCCCATGTCGAGCCCGACACGCTGCGCGACGAGTTCCACATCGGCGCCAACCTCCAGCTCGACGACTTCCCCTATGTTCACATGATGCGCCGCATCGACAACGAGCTGCAGGCTATGGATGAGCCGCGCATCTTCTACCCCGGCGAGGCCCCCTTCAACGACGGGCGCGACTGGGGCACTCTCTGCAACCTCTTAAACGAGGATTACCACGATCTCCTGAACCGTGTGAAGGTCTGCCCGGATTCCGCAGCGCAGTATCTCTTTGAGCGTATCGACCGCGCCGGTCTCGGCGCCGGGATCGCGCCGCGCCTCGGAATGCTGGATGAGGGTGTGCGTGCCGCCGTTGCCGCGAAGCTCGAGGACGAGGCCCGCGCCATGCTGGACGAGAAACAGAACGCCTATCCCGAGAGCTTCGAGGACAAGACCATCATCATCGAGTGCGCCCGCGGCGGCCCTGACGGGGCCTCCATGCCGCTCACCGGCACCTTCGGCTACCAGTACTCCCTGCCCATGTTCTGCCCGGAGATCCTGGAAAACGCCGTCATCCTCTACATCTGGGTCACGCCCGAGGAATCGCGCCGCAAGAACGCCGACCGCGCCGACCCCAACGATCCCGGCTCCAACCTCCACCACGGCGTACCCATGGCCGTCATGCTGGGCGACTACGGCTGCGACGACATGGAGTACCTGCGTGAGCACTCCAGGAAGAACTGCGTGAGCTTTGAGGCCCACGGCAGACACTGGGACATCCCCATCGGTGTGTTCGACAACCGCGAAGACAAGACCACCTTCCTCCGCAGCGAGCCCGAGCTCTGGGACCCCGATCTTGTGGCCGACGTGACCGCCGCTATCCGTGCCGCCACAGACGCCATGTTTGAAAACTACAAAAAGTAAAAAGACTGAAGAAAAAGACTGTGATGTCCGGGAGATCAAAGAAGCTCCCGGATGTCACTTTTTTTGATAACCCCGCAGCTCACGCATAAACAGCGGCAAGCTTAAAAACCCTCCGAAAAAGAATGCAATTCTGCCTTGTAAGTACAGGCTGAAAGTATGGACAAGAGCGGCGCACGATGCTATAATAAAGATAAAATAATCTACGACTCATGGCTAAACAGGGCACAGGGGGTGATGGCAGCGTGAAAAACATATTCTTTGATGTATGTGCGGTTCCGTTCTATCTGCTGGCATTATGGACTTGCCATGCGCGAAAGATGACGAAGGGCCGCACAAACCGTCTGTTTATCGCGATGGCCTGCATGTCCCTGATCTGTGCGATTGCCGACCTCTGGATGGAATATGTGGTAAACCCCGTCCCGCTGAGCCAGGGACAGGTCATACTCGGCACGGCGCTCTCCTTTACCTATAAGCTCCTGCGAAACAGCAGCCTTGTGGTCTATTTCATCTATATCTTTTCCGTGACACGGACAGAATACCGCCTCAATACGCTCGGTTCCCAGCTGTTTATATGGCTGCCGATCATGGTGGCTGCGGGTGCCCTCGTACAGAACTTTTTCACCCACAATGTTTTTGCGGTCACGGCGGAGGGAGGATACACCCGCGGCCCGGTGCTGATGCTCCTTTATGTCGTTTCGTATATCTATGCCTTCGTGGGGACAGTGTATTGTATCTATTGTCGGCGCTACCTTGTCGGCAGCAAATGGATCGCCCTGATTTCGGTCTATGTGCTGACCTTTGCGGGCGTACTCATCCAGATGGTGAAGCCTGAATACCTGGTGGAGATGTTTTCGACGGCGATCGGCATGATGTTTATACTGCTTCTCATCATGCGGCCGGAGGAAACCATGGACGGGCAGGGCCTCGTGTGGGACTGGAACGCGTATCAGGATACGTTGAAAAGAACCCTTCGATCCGGCCGGAGCTTTCAAATTGTCGTTGTGGAAATCATAAATGCCGCGGAGATCCGCAGCTATCTGGGCGACAAGCAATTCCAGAACTGCATCGAGACCATCGCGGCGGAGATCAGCACGCTCTATTCCGGCCTGCGTGTCCACGTCGATCAGTTTTTTGAGATACCGGGCACCTTTTATCTGATCCTTGACGACGCCCAAATCGATGTAAAGACGCTCATCCCGCCCTTCAACAGAACGATTGCGGAGCGGATGGAGGACTATGCCAGGCAGGGCGTCCGCTTCAACCTGGAGTACTGTCTCATCAAGTGTCCGGTTGATTTGAAGGACTTCCGGGAGATCATCAATTTCGGACACAGCTTCCGGTATCTCAGAAAACCGGCGGAGGTCTATGAGGCCGCCGATCTGATCCGGGAGCGCAATTACGGCCCGCTTACCAATATCAAGGAAATCCTGAACAGAGCGATCACAGAGGACACCCTTGAGATGTACTTCCAGCCGATCTACGATATCCGGACGGGCGGCTTCCGCTCGGCGGAGGCGCTGGCGAGGCTGAACGACCCCGTGTACGGCATGGTGTCCCCGGCGCTCTTCATCCCGGCGGCGGAGAGAGTCGGCATGATCGTGGCGCTGGGGTATCGTATCCTGGAGGCTGTATTCAGCTTCATGTCGCAGACCGATCTCCGCGTGCTGGGGATATCCCGCATTGAGATCAACCTCTCCGTGGCCCAGTGTCTGCAGCGGGAGCTGCCCGAGAGGATACGGGAGCTTCAGGAGAAGTACCGCATAGACCCGCGCCAGGTGAACTTTGAGGTGACGGAGACGCTGTTCGACAATCTCGGCGGCATTATGGACCAAAACCTGCGGACCCTTTCCGACATGGGCTATACCTTCTCGCTGGACGATTACGGCGTTGGCTACTCCAATATCCAGCGGCTCAGGGCGCTGCCGCTGAATATCATCAAGATCGACAAGAGCATGGTGGACGACATGTTCACCATGGACGGTGAGGTCATCATCGAGAACACCGTGCGCATGATGAAGGGAATCCGCAAGGAGCTGGTCGTGGAGGGCGTCGAAACTGAGAAGGAGGCAAAGGCCTGCGAGGAGCTCTCCTGTGACTATATCCAGGGCTTCTTTTATGCCAGACCATTGCCCGCAGAGGAATTTGTTCGCTTTCTCAGAGAGCACAACAAAGCGGCTCCGCCGGAAGTCGGGAAGACTTAAAGTTTCATAAGGTGAATAAAAAGCCGATACCGCAGCGATTACGGTATCGGCTTCTTTGGGGATAGCATCACCCCAGCGCAACGTCCAACGCCATCATCAGGGTAAAACCGACGGAGAACAGGATGACGCCGAGCGCAAACACAGGCAGCGCCGCACACCCGCTGCGGTCTGTTGCCGCTGCAAATATTTTATGCGTCTATACATTGACTCACGGAAAAAGAACGTATATAATAGCTGTTAGACAAAGCTAACTGCACGCGAACGAGAATGAGAGTACAGCTTATAAGGAGTCAGCCTGTATGAAATACACCGGAATGCCTTTGGGGATGTGGGCCCTGTTTGCGGGATCATTCAGGAAGCACTTGTCGTCAGTCCTGGGATATGATTCCAAAACAGCCGGGACGATTACCGCAAAGGCGAAACAGAGATACAAGGAAATCATCCGCAGCCTTCCGGAATTTGAGAAGGCGGATCGTTTTCGGATGAATATTGTCAATTGCGCGATGCTTTCCGCCTTCCTGCTGAATCTGCCGGAAAAGCCAACGCTTGAAAAGGCGACGGCTTATTATCGGCAATCCATGATGACCGGAGCCATGAAATGGTTTTGCAGACAGAGCGGAAGTAAAAAGTTTACGGACGCGGATGTGGAAGGGATGAAGAAGACGGCGGCGCTTCGCGCGGCAGACCGGAATCCGTATTCCTGGAACATGGACTTCCTTCCTTACGCGGACGGAAGCGGTTATGAGGCGCGCTTTACAGCATGCGGCATCTGTCGGCTCATGAAGGAACTGGGGCTGTACGAGCTTGTCCCGGCCATGTGTCGGCTGGACTATACCATGAGTGAAGCGGGCGGCGCAACGGAATTTGTCCGGCAGTACACGCTCGCGTCCGGCGGACCCTACTGTGACTGCGGATATAAAAAGAAGGGAACGGCGCTATGAAATATCACATTGAGAAAAACACGGTTCAGGAAACACTGGTCATTCCGCTTTTCGGGCGGCTGGTGTGCTCGGAGCGTTTTCCCGAGCTGTTTTCGGATCCCGAGGCCAAAAGGATCTGCGATTCGCTGGACTACGATTTTGCGGATAAGCGAAAGAAAATGGAATCTGCCGCGGGCCTGTTCGGCGCGCTGGAGGTGGCCCAGCGCCAGTATGACCTGCGCTGTGAGGTCTTGAGATATCTGCGGGACCATCCGGAAGCGGCTGTGGTGAATCTCGGCTGCGGCCTGGACGACACGTACTCCAAGGTCGATAACGGACAGTGCAGGGGCTATAACATCGACCTGCCGGATGTGATCAAGGTGCGAAACGAGCTTCTCCCGGCAGGCGAGCGGGAAAGAAACCTTGCCTGTGACCTGAATGACTTTTCCTGGATGGAGGAGATCGAGGCATCTCATGGAGCAGTTTTCTTCGCCGCGGGCGTTTTCTATTATTTCAAAACGGAAGATATGAAAAAGCTGTTTTGTGCGATGGCAGAGCGTTTCCCCGGCGGGGTGCTTGCCTTCGACGCCTGCAACGAACGCGGCGCGAAGCTGATGCGCAAGACATGGTTGAAGGAAGCCGGGATCACCGATGTGAGCGCATACTTCTCCCTTGAGGACGAGACAGCGCTCACGGACTGGAGCGACCGTTTTGCCTCCGTGACATCCAAAAGCTATATGCGCGGATACCGCGATATTTACAAAAACGTCGGGGCCTTCCACAAGCTGATGATCCGCTTCTGCGACAGCTTTGTAAAAATGAAGATCATCAGGATCGCTTTCAAAGAATAAAACAAATCATATTGACAGAAGGATTGCTTCCTGTTATAATACGCACAGAGGTTAGCCAGTGCTAACCATGCATAATCATAACAATCTTTCATAAGACTTGGTTTAGCCGGGTCTTTTCTTCAGAGTAGCGGTTAGCAGCAACTAACTACTGGACAGTGTACAGAATCGGGAGGGATAGACATGAGCGTCGTCATTCTTGGCGGGAACGAATGCATGGAACAGAAATACAAAAGCCTGTGCCGGGACTATCAGCATGAGGCCAAGGTGATGGTAAAGCCCGTCGGCGGTGTCAAGCGCAAGATGGGCAAGCCCGACATGGTGATTTTCTTCACCGGCGCCATGTCCCATAAGATGCTGCAGGGCGCGCTGGGCGAGATCAAGGGCCACGATTGCATCGTGGAATACTGTCCCACAAGTTCGGTGTCCGCACTCAGGAAGGTATTGGAGAAGTACGCCTGATGTCGGAGGAAACGATTGTGCGCCAGGCCGCGCCTACCCTGGCAGGGATCAAGACGGGCAGCATGTTCCCGTACCGCTTTGAAAGCCGGGAGGAGCTGCTGGAGGATATCCGCGCTTTTAACCGCATCTTTGTGCCGCGGGGCATGTGCCTGCTTCTGCTGCGCGTAATGGAGAAGTCCGCGCTTTTGTATCTCTATCGTCCGCAGAGCCTGGAGAAGGATTTGAAGGACAAACTCTCACAGGAGGTTTTGCAGGAATCCGGCTATGCCTGCCTGAGCTGTGCCGCCTGCGTGCGGCATCTGGTGGAGCGCTTTCGCGCCGAGCAGGACTTCCCGCATGAGGTCGGCCTGTTCCTGAGCTATCCGCCTGCGGATGTCAAGGGATTCATCGACAACCGGGACAACTATAAGGTCATCGGTCTCTGGAAGATCTACGGCGATGAAGAGAAGGCGCAGAAGCTGTGCGAACAGTTCAAAAAGTGCTCTGAGTGCTACTGCCGTCTCTGGGAGAGCGGGGTCGGACTTGAGAAGCTGGCTGTCGCGGTTTAAAAACCTGTGAATCTGTATATCTTTCCATCAGATAGAAGTGCGTACAGAGCCGCACTATAATACACTCTGAATATTGGTATGAAGGAGAAACTAAAATGAAAGCAGCAGTTGTTTACTGGAGCGGTACGGGCAACACCGCAGCCATGGCAGACCTCGTCCTGGAGGGCATGAAGAGCGCCGGCGCGGACGCCGAGCTCATCGAGTGCAATTCCGTCACCGATCTCTCCGCCTATGACGCCATCGCTTTCGGCTGCCCCGCCATGGGCTCCGAGCAGTTGGAGGACA
>Ga0247611_10003704_pt1 | contig 22259 bp, 21 predicted proteins | sample 177DNAGHGhighgp2_FD_192422 | JGI IMG/M metagenome (GOLD analysis project Ga0247611, IMG submission 192422) | Sheep rumen microbial communities from Palmerston North, Manawatu-Wanganui, New Zealand - 1770 DNA GHGhigh gp2 | ecosystem: Host-associated > Mammals > Digestive system > Stomach > Rumen... | reverse complement strand
CGACTCCAGGATAGCGGCATTCTTTGTCTCCTTGTACTGACCTGTTGCGTGAACCAGCATTCGGTAGGGCTGGCGGATGCAGAATACCGCTTCGGCAGCGACGATGAGCAGCGCGAAATCGGGGCGCAGATAATTGATGTCGGTAACCTGATCCGTATAGAGTTCGATAAAGGGAACTATCAGCACGGCGATGCATGAGAAGACCACCATACAGAAGACGCACATCGCATATTCATATGCGCGAAAACCTTTCTGGAGGTTATCATCCTCGTGCTTTGCCCACATCTCGCCGAGGGCAGCTTCGATGCCTGTTCCCGTGTCCATTATCGCCGTCTTGATCTTGCCGACAACGGCATAGTAGACCATATAGACAGAGACAAATTTGATGTCAAGGAACACCGTCAATATGATGGTGTCGGTATTGTCGTGGATGATGTTTGCAATTGAATGAGCGGCGGCGTCGTTGCGCTTTTTTAAGGTGTCTTTCGGCGGCTTGACTTTGGGATCAAGGCGGTAGTGCAGTCTGCAGTACAGCGCCATGCCGACGGGAGTTATGAGGAAGACAAAAGCACTTACGCCTTTAGTGATGAATACGTTGAAGCCCTCATGAACGAGAAGCCAGATCGCGACTGTATTAAGGATCGCAACTCCTGCCATTACGAGAGACTTTATATAGCCTTTCTGGTCGGCGACCATGAGCTGGTAATTGGCAGAACCGAAGTAATACAGCGCAAATGTGTCGATTGCGACAATAGCAATGAGAGCAGCAGATTCCATATGCGGAACCTTACTGTTGGATATAAAGGGAAAGATTGCCATTAAGACTGCGGCAAGGCCGACTACAGCAAGGCCGACTTTGTGCATCTCTTTCTGGGCCGCTCTCATTATCATGCTCATGCGGGTGCGGTCGTTATTTGCCAGAGCCGGATAGAGCTCGGCGCGGATCGCGCCGGCAAGTCCCAGAGCAAGGAAAGAGACCATGCTCAACATCTGCGTTGCAGAACTGATCACGCCGTTATATTCAGAACCGAACGCTCTGAGCAGAAGACGCGGAGTTATAAGGCCGCATATGATCGCCACTGCCTGCTGCAGGAACGAGGTCGTAACATTTAATGCGACTTTCTTGCTGCGTCTCATTGATAATACGCTCCTTCGCGCTCAAGATCTGCAGCGGCCACAGCTGCTGCGCGCTTGCTGCGCAGTGACTTATTAAGCTTCAGGAGCTTATGGAACGAAGGCCGCAGCAAATAGAACATATATGAAGACAGAATCATGTCAAATTTCTTCTGACGCTTCATCCTTCGGGATGCTTTCTGTATCCAGGAATAAGCAATCTCCAGACGGAACTTTTTGCGGTCATATTTGCCGGCAGAATCATTAGCAGATACCAGCTTGCGGATATATGCGCGGTAAGACTTTATATCAGGAACAACCGAATCAGTTGCAATACAGCAGTGGGTCTCTTTTTCAGAATCACTAAGACCGCCGAGAAGAGCCTCTGCCTGTCCGAGGGACACCATGTGCGCGTAGCTCAGCTGATTGCTGCGGTTATTTGTAATCTGACCCTCGTGAACTCTGTACATCAGCAACACTTCATCAAGGAGCATGATCGATCCGTAAGGCATTATATCTACCCACAGTTTATAGTCCTGACTCTTGCGTATCTTCTCATCGTAAGTTATGCCGTTGTCGCGGAGCACGGATGCTCTGATCATGGCTGTCGGATGAGGCACGCCGACGTTATGGAACAGCATGCGGATCTTAAGAAGATCCTGATCCGGAAGCCAGTCGCACAAAGGATATATATCCATCGCATGAGCCCTGTCAAAGGAAGTGCATACCTGCGTACCGAGAACTGCAACATAAGGATTTTCTTCCATATATTTATATTGGTGCTCAAGGCGGCACCTGAAAGATACATCGTCAGAATCCATACGTGCGATATATTTGCCTGAAGCCTTGGCAAGGGCACGGTTAAGATTCACTGTAAGACCCATGTTCTCAGTATTCTCGATGACTATTATGCGGTCATCTGACGCGGCGTAACTGTAAACAATCTCATCGCTTCCGTCAGTCGGCTTATCGAGAACGATGATGAATTCTATGTCGCGGTAAGTCTGGTTCAAGATGCTTTCGATGGATGCGCGAAGCCAGGCTTCCGGAGTGTTATAGACAGACATGATCACAGATATCAGGTCACTCATCTTTTGCCTCCTTCATCATGACTCCGAGATTGGGAACGACTGCGAGCAGGATAATGAACAGAGGGTCTGATATGCACGGATTAAGGAATCCGAGAACGACGAAGACAACGACCATGACAAGATACAGATCCTTGACATGCCTGTCGCTTATGTCTCTGTAAACGTTAAAGAAGATCCCGAAGAGGATAAGTGCCACAACTATCGTTCCGATGATGCCGAATACGCCGAGGAGATCTGCCCACTCCTGATGGCATCCGATGGTGCCGTATCTGTAACCTGCGTAACCGACACCGAATATCGGATGCTGTGAGAAAGACTCAAGAGAATAGCCCATCAGTTCCTGTCTTCTGTCGTAACTGTAACTGATACCGGAAGACAATCCCAATATCGCCTCCGAGATATATCTAAGTCTGTTACGCGTGATATAGTTCATGTCGCTTGTAGCATCGATAATAAAATCCATCGTGCGGTCGGAGAAGATCGATATGAGCATCATGAAAAACGTGATTATTACAGTTGATATAACGAGCATTATCGAAGCTTTTCTTCTGTATGCTCTAACGCCGAGATACAGGATAACTCCCGCAGCCGTAATGACCAGAGCGGTAGTAAACAATGACACGATAGTAAAGTAGATATATACCAGAAGTACGCCGATGAGGATCACTTTAAGGAACGGTTTTCTGAACTTCTTCTCGAGCAGCAGGAACAGCACGAGGATTATGCAGAAAGGTATTGCATATATCTGGTTGAATCCGAGAACGTCGCCGGTGTCATATCCATATCTTGAAGCATATCTTATCGCATATGCATTGCCTGATGTCATAACGAGTATGACCGACCTCACACACGACACGATGGTCGTTGCGATAACGCCGATTATGAAGACCTTCTTCTCCCTGTCTTCAGCAACATATCTCATGAACAGTCCGCACGTGCATGCATACAGGAGATGGACAAATTTGAGCGCATGTTTTATCGGAGCATTGAATCCGACAACGGACATCTGTCCCGAGAACACGAGGAGTATCAACGCAAACAATGTAAACAGCAGAACCGGAACGACATGAATCGTCTTCGGATTCTTGATATAGAAGATCATCGTCAGCACGGCTAGCCCAAGCTGGATCGTTCCCATGCTGTCTGAGAATCCGTAATAGATAAGAACGGACGTGATAAGATACACCACAAATACAAGCGGTGTCATGCTCAAACGTATCTTGTTCGGCACTCTTATCTTCGTCTGCATCTTATAACTCAAAGGACGACTTGTCAGGGAAAACCTGATCAAGGTATCCGGTAACCTCCTCTTTGATCTTATTGATCTTTGCTTCATCCGTGACCGTCACATTATCGTTGATCACGCATGTCTTATAAGACGGCGTGTTGAGAACCTGCAAGATCTTCTCATTGCCGTCATCCTCGATCGAACACAATTTGCCGTAAGGCTTGATCGGAACAAAATTACCGCTTGCCAGCTGCCAGTAACGCATCAGCCACTGATTGACATCGCGGTGCGTTCTGAACTTGTGTGAACATGTGGAATCGAGAACATCATATTCCTTGTCCCACACTTCCTCGAAAGTGCTCTTTGCGAAAGCATTGCACTGGTGCATACTGAGGAACCCCGTAAAATACGGCCACCTCTTGAGCATCTGGGTCCTGATAAGATCCTTTCCATACTTCGAAGAATTCCACTTGCTGCGGTTATTTCTCATCGCTTCATTCTTATCGAAATGATCATTGATTATCTCCACATCCGACAGTGCGACATCCTGCACAGAACCCCTGTTCGCCGTGTTGATGACATTGAGTATTGCATAATCGCACGGCACGCCGTCAACAAAGAAATCCTCTTCTGCAAGCGGCGCTAATGCCAGTAGATCATCATTGAAATAAATGAAGTTTTCTGACAGTCCTTCTATCCTGTGGAAATTAAGTTCGATCGCATGAGAACTGAATGTCGGCAGATATTTCTCAGGTATGTAATCCCTGTGATTTACTATAACCAGTTTACTGCATTCTTTATTGAGCCATTCAGGCGTATGTCCCCACGTAACGAAGAAGACTTTGTTCACCCACGGCATGAACTTATCGATGCTCCTTAAGACATACTTTATGGTATCCCAGTCGCGGTATCTGCTCTCGCGGTCATCTGCCGTATTTTCCGGAGAATACTTCATCTTCTCCGCACGCCATTCCGGGTCATTGGAATCGACCCACGGTATGATGATATCTATCGGGAACTTGCTCATGCGGCACCTCCTTCATAGAGACCTGTCAGGAACTCATAAACGCTGTCTTCAGAATAATGTTCACGCGCAAATCGTTCGATATATTCACTGTCGTAATCAGCTATGTTATTCATCATCTTCTTCATGGCTTCGGCAAGTGCTTTAGTATCGTTATCACTTACTGATATGCCCAGCCTGTCATCCCACTTTTCCGTGATGCAGTCAGCAGTAGTTGTTATAACGGGAATGCCGCATCCCCAAGCCTCTATTACCGGCACGCCGAAAGTCTCGCACCTGCTGAAGCAGATGAGACAGTCAAGACCCTGCACGACTTTTGCAGTCTCCTCTCTTCCGAGGTGACCCGTAAATTCAACCCTGTCTGAGATTCCTTTATTGACCGCGAGTTTCCTGAGATTATCCAGCTCCTTGCCGCCACCTGCAACTATAAGTTTTGCGCCTTCAATCTCTGATAATGCTTCGATGATCTTATCCACCTGTTTGAGCTTTACAAGGCGTCCTACAACGCCGAAAACGAAGTCATCGTGAGTGCTTTTTGCAGGAGCAAAAACATCGTTGATTATATTCGGCATTATCTCAATTTTCTTGTCAGTTTTTGTTATGTCTTTTATCGCATCTCTAAGAGAGTATCCGACTGCCATAAAGGGATCGGCAAAGCTTAAGAACTTAATCAACTGTTCAGTCTCATATCTGTCAGTCTTCTTATTCAGCACCTTTGTCCAATGCTCGGTAACGACCACCCTGACACCCTTTTTGCTGTACTCTTCAAAGACCTCTGCAGCCAGTGCAAAAAGCGGGAAATGAATATGTATTACATCAGGCATTCCGCTCTCTTCCGCCTTGCTTAAGATCAACTTCCATTTAGCTGCACGCGCCTTAGGTAAATATGGAAAAGGCACTATCGGATATGTCATGTGAGGAAGGAAAAATCCTGAGTAAGCAACGACCTTCACAGGGTCATCTTCAAACGTCACAAGTCCGCCGCCTTTGATCCTCCAGAAAGGATGGAGGAGGCATGCAAGATATGTCACTTCATTGCCGCGCTTGGCAAGCATCTTTGCCTGCTCGAGCTCGAATGATCCCTGCCCGTTATTGCCCTTACCGGGATAATTTCTTCCAACTACCCAGATCTTCATTCAGTCTTATTCCTTCATGTCGAAGACTCTTGCGGGATTGCCGAAAACTTTCACGTTCTCAGGAACGTTTTTAATTACAACGCTTCCGATTCCGACATAGGAATTTCTGCCGACTTCCAATCCCACGGAGACAGCTGCATGGTCGCCGATAAAGCATCCTTCGCGCAGCTTAATTCCGCCTGTTATGCCGCAGCTGGAACTTACGGTAACATAGTCTTCAATAAGCGAATCGTGACCTAATATCGTCGACTGGAGCGTTACAAAATCGCCTATCTTGCATCCCGTTGCGATCTTGGAATTCGGGTATGTAACAAGACCTGTTCCAAGCTCGAATTCAGTATAGACTCTCGTGCTCGGATGAATGATATTTGCAAACTTCGCACCCTTGTTAATCAGTGCAGGACCAATCATTCTCTTCACTGCGGGATTGGCAATGCCCATCGCATACCAGACGTTGTCATGCGGAACGTGATCTTTGATATTTCCGATGATACTGTATTTCGCGGGGATGCCGTCTAACGCATTGGAATTATCGTCGATAAATCCCAGGATATTCCACGTCTCGCATTCCCTGTTGATGTCTTCGATCCAGCATGCGACCTCTCTGCCGCATCCGCCTGCGCCGACAACTATAATGTCCTTCATTGCTTCACGCCTCCGTATATTTCATCCATTTTCTTGTACTGTATCTTGCCGGAATCTCCTCTTAAGATCTCAGGTGTTACTGTGACCTTAAAAAGATTCCTGTATATTCCCGTTGTGCCTGACACGTAATCGAGCACTTCCTTTTTCTTCTCACCGTCAGTAATGTATATGATCATCTGATGATCGTTCCCTGAGCACCCGCATTCGATCCCGAACTTCTCCTTGATGAGATTCTCAGTCTGATCGAGACTGACCCTGTAGCCCAAGAGCTTAAGGAATCTCGACTTTCTTCCGGTGATGTAAAAACATCCGTCTTCATCCTGCTGTGCCAGATCTCCCGTATGGTATTCGCCCTTGAAATCATCGCCCCTGTTAAGGTCTTCCTTCGAAGATGCATAACCCATGGTAACGTTCGGGCCCCTGTAGCACAGTTCCCCGTCTTCTATGAACATCTCTCCTTCAGGGATCGCATAACCGATGCTGCCTGTTTTTGATGTTGCCAATTCCGCCGGCAGACACGCCATCCTTGCTGCTGTCTCCGTCGTACCGAACGAAGCTATAAACCTTCTGCCGGTCGCCTCCGCAAACTCCGCAAACTTCTTGAAAGAACCATCCGCCAGCCTTCCGCCGCCCTGGCAGAATGTCTTAAGATCCGGCAGCTCCATGCGCTCCACATGGAGCCTGGATAATATATCATAACTGAAAGGAACACCCGTGAAATTCGTCCCCTTCTCCGCTTTTATGTAATCCCAGAAATCACCGCTCATGAGATTATGAGTCGTCAGGAGAACAGTTGCGCCCGTGTAAAGATGCGTATTGATGACATTCAGTCCCATCGTGTACTGCATCCCGAGGTCGCATATTGCCCTCTCATCTTCCGTCCACCCGAAAGCAATGGCCACGTTCTTCGCATTCGCCTCCAGATTGCCCCTCTTATACCTCACGAGCTTCGGACTTCCCGTTGATCCCGATGTCGTCATGCACAGCTCGAGATCTTCATTAACTTCATACGGTTCATTATTCGTCTTAAGGAGTGTGTAGTCGAACAGGCTGAATGCTTTATCCGTATTGCCTTCAAATCTTTGTGCATCTTCCGTTGGTGTGTATATATATGCCGGCTCATAAGTATTAATGAGATTTGCCAGAAGCTCATCCTTAATCTTCGAACTCAGCATAACCGGAACAGCGTTCTTATTGATCAGTCCGATGTAACCCGCAACAGCTCCTGCTGTATTTCTGCAGAGAACAAAGACAACGCTCCTCGGAATAACACTGATGCTGTTTGCAGCATCAGCCAGCTGACCATATGTCAGACGGACCCCGTTATTGTCAACCAGGGCTTCCTTGTCCTTATTATGTTCGTCAATCCTCAGAAACATCGTCTCTCCTTTTGGGCATATGCGTCCAAATTAGTATAATAACATATATAATTAAATTTATTAATGTTTTTATTTTTTGTTATAATTGATGTCATGCATAAACCATACGGCCCTTACGAAAGATTCATCAAACGCCCGCAGGACTTCCTGTGTGCCCTCTTGGCGATAATCCTTTTATCGCCTGTTATGCTCATCACCGCTTTACTTGTAAGAGTCAAGCTCGGCAGCCCCGTCATCTTTGCACAGGAGCGCCCTGGCCGCGATTCAAAGATCTTTAAGTTATACAAATTCCGTTCCATGACTGATGCCCGCGATTCATCAGGCGAACTGCTGCCGAACGAACAGAGGATGACGCCGTTTGGCAAGAGATTGCGTTCGCTGTCGATAGATGAACTCCCGGAACTCTTTAACATTCTCAAGGGCGACATGTCATTTGTCGGCCCCCGCCCTCTTCTCGTAAAGTACCTGCCCCTCTATAACGAGCATCAGATCCGCCGGCACGAAGTCCGCCCGGGACTTACGGGTCTTGCTCAGGTAAACGGCAGAAATGCCATTACATGGAAAGCAAAATTCGACATTGACGTCGAATATGTCGATAAGATCACTTTCATCAATGACTGGAAGATATTATTCATGACCGTCGCCACCGTCTTCAAGCGCGAGGGCATCACTGACGGTACGGTAACGATGACTGCATTTACGGGAAATGAAGATGAATAAGTGACAGCCGGTTCTGTCATATAATAGCCACCCTTTGCCTTTATCACCTTGCTTATTCACCCAAAACAAATTAAAATAAATAAACAACAAATATTTGATAAAGAGGGACCGACAATGAAAGGCATTATCCTGGCAGCCGGCAAAGGCACAAGACTTCACCCTATCACACTCCCTGTGTGCAAACCGCTTCTTCCGGTTTACGATAAGCCGTTGATCTACTATTCTCTTGCGACTCTCATGAGAGCCGGCATAAGGGATATCCTCATTATCATTCCGCCCGATGAACAGAAGTCTTTCGAGAGCCTGTTGGGCGACGGTTCAAAGTATGGTATTCACATTCAGTATAAGGAACAGCCCGTGCAGAGAGGTATCGCTGATGCGTTCATCATCGGTGAGGAATTCATAGGCGACAATACTGTATGTCTCGCACTCGGCGATAATATTTTCTACGGACCTGCTTTCAGGCAGAAGCTGAGATCTGCAGTCAAGGGGCTCGAAGAGGGCGCCATCATATTCGGTTATTATGTTGCAGATCCGAGGCCTTTCGGTGTCGTTGAATTCGACAGCAACGGACTGGCGATCTCCATCGAAGAGAAGCCTGCTAACCCGAAGTCGAACTATATCGTTCCGGGACTTTATTTCTACGATAACAGGGTCATTGACATTGCAAAAAATGTTAAGCCTTCCGCCAGAGGCGAGCTTGAGATCACATCAGTCAACAATGCTTATCTGGCATCCAATAAACTTCATGTAATCACGCTCGAGAAAGAGTACTCATGGTTCGATGCCGGTACTGCAGACAGCCTTTACAATGCGGCCGGCGAGATCAGATCTGCCCAGCGAAGCGGCAAGATGATCGGATGTCTCGAAGAGATCGCAGTTCATAACAAGTGGATAACGATCGATGATCTCGAAGCTGCTGCAAACAGCATGAAGCAGACGCAGTACGGCAAGTATCTCTTTGGCGTATTGAGCGAACTGCAGGACGAAGTATAATTACGATCTCCTTTTGCGGAAATCCTCCCACAGCCATTCGGCGAAAGGCTCGCTGACGGTCTCTCTCGATGCCTTGAATTCAGCAGGGTAATTTACCCCTGCCACCCTCTTTGCAACGAAATCATCGAACGACCCTATCACACGCGCCGGCACTCCTGCCACGACAGAACCGTCGGGGACATCTTTGTTCACAAGAGAGCATGCGCCTATGATGACATTGGATCCGATCTTCACGTCGGGAAGTATCGTCGTGTGCGAACCGATAAAGACATTGTCTCCGACTTCAATGCAGCCAATATATTCGCGCGTCTTCACAGGAGTGTCAGACTTCATGTTATTGATAACTCTGTATGAAATATCATGCGTAATGAAATCAACACCTGATGCGACCCTGACATTATTGCCGAGCCTTATGAGATTTGCATACAGCGGGATCTTACGGTCATTGATAAAACAGTTTTCGCCGATCGCTCCGAAGATATGATGTTTCTTCAGATACGCAGTCCTCTTGTTGCCGTTGCGCGTCAGATACATATAAAGCGCATGTTTCAGTCTCTTGCCTTCCATGCAGATATTGTATCACATTGACAAATGTATTGTATTTGTTATTATTAGGGCACATTCACAAGATATTCAGCCAATAATTAACAATTATTGTTATCGATACTAACAAAAGGGCGCAAACAATGAAGACATTATCACTCAAACTCCTCGCCGATACAGTAACCTCAAGGCGCAAGGAACAGAAGATATCTCAGGCAAAGCTCTCTGAGCTGACAGGCATCAACAGGGCTCTGATATCGCGCATCGAGACGCAGGACTTCACTCCCTCGGTCGACCAGCTTCAGGCACTGGCTGAGGTCCTCGGCTTCCGCATCACAGATATGCTGACTGAGGAGAAAACATCTGCAGATAAAATGAAAAGATATAAGATCGCCATCGCCGGCACCGGCTACGTCGGCCTGTCACTTGCAGTCCTCCTTTCTCAGCACAACGATGTAACCGCAGTCGACATCATCGAAGAGAAAGTCGATAAGATCAACAGTCTTATATCCCCCATCCAGGACGACTATATCGAACAATTCTTAAGTGAAGCAAAAAGCGGGAAAAGGCAGTTGTCTCTCAAGGCAACACTCAACGGTAAGAAGGCATACAAAAATGCTGATTTCATAATCATCGCCGCACCGACAAATTACGATCCGCAGAAGAACTTTTTTGACTGCTCCGCAGTTGAATCAGTTCTTACTCTGATAAAAGAATCAACTGCAAAGAACAAGCACAAACCCACGGTTATTATCAAGTCAACGATACCCGTCGGATACACGGGTCACATCCGCGAGAAACTTAATATGGACAACATCATTTTCTCGCCGGAATTCCTGAGGGAATCAAAGGCCCTTTACGACAACCTCTATCCCAGCAGGATAATCGTCGGGTGTGACGAGAACACAAGAGAGGATGCCGAGATTTTCGCGAAGCTCCTTCAGCAGGGGGCTCTTAAGGAGAATATCGATACTCTGTTCATGGGGTATACCGAAGCGGAGGCAACAAAGCTGTTCGTGAATACATACCTCGCGCTGAGAGTCTCATACTTCAACGAGCTCGATACATATGCCGAGATCAAGCATCTTGATACAAGGGACATCATCAAGGGCGTCTGCTTAGACCCCAGGGTCGGCGACTACTACAACAACCCGTCGTTCGGTTACGGCGGATACTGCCTGCCGAAGGATACAAAGCAGCTCCTGGCAAACTATCAGGACGTGCCCGAGAACCTCATCCAGGCAATCGTCGAAAGCAACAGGACGCGCAAAGATTTCATCGCCGACAGGGTACTCGAGATCGCAGGCACATACGGCAACAGCGAGGCATACTCGAAAGCCAAGGAAAGTAAACAGAAAGAGATCGTCGTCGGTGTCTACCGCCTCACCATGAAAGCCAATTCAGACAACTTCAGACAGAGCTCCATACAGGGCGTCATGAAGAGGATCAAGGCCAAGGGTGCAACAGTTATAATCTACGAGCCGACACTTGAAGACGGCTCCACTTTCTTTGGTTCCAAAGTCGTTAACGACATAAAGAAATTCAAGAAGAAATGCGGCTGCATTATCGCCAACCGCTACGACCCCGTCTTGGACGACGTCGAAGACAAAGTTTACACAAGAGACTTATTCAGGAGAGATTGATATGGGCAAGACAAAAGTAGAACTTAACGGCAAGACGATACTCGTTACGGGATCACCAGGATTCATAGGCGCGAACCTCGTTCTCCGCCTCTTAAACGAGATGACTTCAGGCACCGTCATCTCCCTCGACAACATGAACGACTACTACGATCCGTCCCTCAAGGAATACAGGCTCGGTCTGATCGACAAAGCCGCATCTGCAAGTGCTGTCGAGCATTTTTTTATCAAGGGCAACATCGCCGATAAAACCCTCATCGACAATGTCTTCGAGCAGTATAAACCTGCCGTCGTCGTCCACCTCGCAGCCCAGGCCGGAGTAAGATATTCCATCGACCATCCTGACGTCTATATCGAGTCCAATCTCATAGGATTCTATAACATCCTCGAAGCTATCAGACATCACGAAGTCGAGCACTTTGTCTACGCTTCCAGCAGCAGCGTTTACGGCGGAAACAAAAAAGTTCCATTCTCCACTGATGACAAAGTAGATAACCCGATCTCACTTTATGCCGCAACAAAGAAGAGTGACGAGCTCCTCGCGCACTGCTATTCAAAACTGTATAACATCCCTTCTACGGGACTTCGTTTCTTCACCGTTTACGGACCCGCCGGAAGACCTGACATGTTTTATTTCTCAGCCACACAGAAGCTCGTTGCAGGTGAGACTATCAGCATCTTCAATTACGGCAACTGCATGCGCGACTTCACATATGTCGACGACATCGTCGAAGGCGTATTTAGAGTCATGCAGGGAGCTCCGGAACGTGCGACCGGTGACGACAATCTCCCCATCCCGCCTTATGCGATATACAACATCGGCGGCGGCACTCCCGAGAACCTCCTCGACTATGTGAGAACACTGCAGGAAGAGCTCGTTAAGGCCGGCATTCTTCCCGAAGATTACGACTTCGAATCCCACCGCAAACTTGTCGAAATGCAGCCCGGCGACGTCCCCGTCACCTACGCCGATTCCGAAGCACTCGAACGCGACTTCGGCTTCCGCCCCTCAATCGGAATCAGAGAAGGCCTTGGAAGATTTGCAAAGTGGTATAAGGAGTATTACGGGTAATTGCAATAATACCTTTCACGACCAATCATATTCAGGCCTGTTCTCCCAGGAGAGCAGGCCGTCTTTTACCAGCCTTCCATAAACTATAAAATCTTCGATCTTATGCATCTGAGCAAACTCCGTTACCTTCTGATCATCAGTATATAAGCCTGATTCAACCAAGATCTTATAGTCATCAGCATCGATAAGAAGATCCTGCGCTAATCGCGTAGTCCTCCTGTCACAAGCATCTGCATCCGATTCAAAATCCGTCAGCCGTCCTTTGATATCCCCGTTAAGGATATGAACGATCCCGCGGAAAAGAGCCAGCCAGAAACTGTCAGAATAATACTGTCTTTGTGTTATGCAAAAAGTGACTGAACCATTCTCACACTTGCTGATATATCCTTCTACCGGTGCCCCATCAAAATAAGGAACAACAATAAAAGTAATACCGCATTCAGCAAAGATCGACATCAATCTCTTCCGTATCCGGTCTTCCTTAAGTAACATAGCCTTCTTAATATCAGTAAGTTTTGTCCTCAGCAGATCAACATTGATCTCTTTGGATACAAGTTTGCCTTCTGACATCAATTCACATGTCCTCTGCCATGCACATAAAATATACGGATCAACATCTGCATGCTTCTTCTGAATGTGACATGATGCAACGGAAGGAACCTTGGGAAGATCAAGAAGATTGCTTACTCTCAGCAGCGATCTCATATCCATTACCTTCGTTACCGGATCTTCTTCGTCATCGATCCATCCATATTCTATCCATCTTCCGTTGATCTCCTTGAGATTATCAAGAACCTCACACTCTTCCGCCGTTATGGAATTAATCTCCTCAAATTCACATAATTCGCGTTCGTAATTCGCCTGAAGATTCATCCAGAAAGATGCTTCGATTCCTAGAGCAAACTCCAGCCTCTTCGCGAAAACAGCTGATATCCCCTTCGATCCGTTAATGACTGTGCTGATATGCTTCTCTGTCATACCGGTCCTGACGGCCAGTTCGCTCTGAGTCATGCCCCTGTCTTCGATCACTTCAGACAAAGTCTCACCCGGATGAATAATAAACTCACGGGATAATCCGGTTATATTTCTTACCTGTACCATGATAATCGATCACTCCTTCTATGATCAGCGTGTCAGTTCAGCGCCGATCCTGCGCTTCATAAGGCCCTTGGAATCAGCAATATCGTTCAGGTCATCAAACAGTCTCTTCAGATCATTATTCTCATAAGCAACAAGCATAACAAAATCCACTTACCATTTGGGTAAGCATATTTTAACGCGCTGAGATTTACTTGTCAATCCTGTCCTTCAGCTCACGGTTGCGCTCAAGGAGATCATATATACCATCCTCTGACAAAACTCCGCGTTTAAGATCATCCGGTAGTTTCCCGGCTTCATCGAGTTCGAGATCTTCTCTCCACTTACTGCCCGTATAATATGCTTCAAGTTCACTGATCTTATCCTGTATCTCTTCGAATTCGGCAAGGCAATTCTCGAGCGCCGCGAGCCTTTCGGAAGCCTCGTCGAGAATGGCTTCCATATGTTCTATTCGTGCGATCGATTCCTGTACTTTTTTAGTTGCCATTTGCTTAATTATCCTTTGTTGTTTGGATATATCTTAACACAGAGAAACTGCTCCGGCTTCCACCACTTTTTTCTAACATATTAATCACCTTAAATTGCTTTCGAGAAAGTGTTTGAGGTGACTTCTATTGCTCTGTAGTTGAGGGAGTTCACCCCAACTGCTCGACAGATAAATGAATGGGGTGAGAAAATCCTGAAATCTCTCGAAATAAAGGACTTGAATTCACCCCGAACGAACATAAAACAGCGCTATAGGGTGAAGCCCGGCAACAACTCGAAGGAGATAGTCACCTCATTCAGATCATTTTGTCTGCAAAGGGGTGAACAGCATGTCAAAAACAACTGATTTTGCTAAAGAGATTCATCCCAAATTGCTTTCAAAATGAAATATGAGATGACTTTTCGAACTTTGGAACGACAAGAATTCATCCCATATGCTCGAATCATTAACAGATGAGATGAGAAGAGCATGTGATATCGCGAGATTAACAACATAAAATCATCCCAAACCAGCCTTTATCAAAGATATAGGATGAAGTCCGACAGTAACTTGAAGAATAAAGTCATCTCATTCAGATCATTTAGCTTGTAATGGGATGAACAATATATCAAGCACAATCACCTCCGATGGTAACCCGGTGTATCTGAGGCGAAAACAAACTACATCAACGTCCGTCAATATGTACATCCCATGTGCTACTCTACCCTATCACCGAAAATAAGGAGGAAAGCGTATGCGGATTACCAACGAACAGCAGCATCAGGAAGACCTGCAGAGGATCAGAGGACTGCGTCTCATCGACGACGATTTCATGACCGTATGCTTTGAGAATAACATCGAAGGAGCACAGCTCCTCCTGAACATCATCCTCGACAGAACAGACCTCACAGTTACTGAAGTCAAGGTTCAGAAGGTCATAAAAAATCTTCAGGGTCGTGACGTGTGGCTGGACATCCTGGCAACGGATGATGCGGGAGCAAAATACAACTTTGAGGTCCAGCGGGCTGACAAGGGTGCAGACAGATTGCGTGCCAGATATCATTCGAGCATTATGGATTCAAATATGCTCAAACCGGGCGAGGATTTTACAGATCTGTGCGAGAGCTATGTGATCTTCATTACCGAGAATGATGTTATAGGAATGAACCAGCCAATATATCACATTGAAAGGCATATAATCGAGTGCGATAATTTGCCTTTTAATGACGGAGAGCATATTATATACGTAAACGGGGCTCTCAAGCCGTCAGATACGGCATTAGGCAGACTGATGAGCGATTTCTTCTGCACTGATGCCGATGATATGAACTACACAGAACTATCGGATAGGGTAAGGTTTTACAAGGAAACTGAAGAAGGAGTTGAGACTATGTGCAAAGCTATGGATGATATGAGAAATCTCGCAGTCGAGAGATCTAGAGAAGAAAACGCACTTAAGATGCTGGCCCTCGGGAAACTGTCTTACGAAGAGATAGCCAGTTGTTCCGGTCTCCCCATCGAGAAAGTCAGGGAACTCGCTGGCGAGCAGACCGCTTAATCATTCTGATAAGGGAGCTTAAACTATGAGCAAAATCATGGATGATATGAAAGAGCAAGTAAGAGTTGAGACTGAAAATAGGATTAGAGTTGAAACCGCTCTTAATCTGCTTGCTCTCAGCAAACTGTCTTACGAAGAAATATCAAAGTATTCCGGCCTCCCCATTGAGAAGATCCAGGCACTCGCAGCCGAGCAAACAGCATAAAACCCAAACTAAATCAAATAAAATAAAACAAATCCATCAAGACTCCGGCAACGGAGCCTTATTTCTTCTTCACAAAGACAAAAAACTCAGCCAGATAACACGGCACTATGCCTATCACATAACATAAAAGATCAACACACGAGAACCCTGTGCCGATTATTATGCGGAGCAGTTTGTTGGTGATACCGAAGCGGTCGCAGAAGCCCCAGAGCTGAAGAAACTCGACTGCGAATGAGAACAGTAAAATCGCAGTCGGCAGGATAAACCAGCGGGAGGGCTTGTTGACAAAGATGGTACGCAAAAGTGTATAAATAAGTATGACGACAAGGACGTCGCCAAGGTAGATCCTCACCCACCCGTGCGCAAATAATCCGATCAGGATCTCGATCACGAGGAGGATCAGGGTGATGAGTCCGTAAACAAGTCGACGTTTAGATGGATTCTTAGATTGATGCTTAGTTTGATTCATAGACTGATTTTACTATAATTGAGAGTATGGTGGAGGTGTTTATGAGAAAAGCAATAACAGTCACGCTGATCTTAACGGTCTTGATGCTGATGGCAGGATGCGGCAGCAAAAAGAATATAATTGCGCAGGGCAGCTGCGGAGAGGATGGGGATAATGCCGTTTTCGTGCTGGATGAAGACGGCAGCATGGTGATATCCGGAAGCGGAACTGTCAGTAAGCAGTTCGGTCAGGAAGAGTTTGCCGGATCGATCGTATCGGTCACCTTTGAAGAAGGGATCGAAGTGATAGGCGATCAGTGTCTCGCGCTCTGTCCGGCACTTGAGAAGATAACGGTACCTTCCACTGTTGAATATACGGGATGGGGTGCTTTCAGAGGCTGCCCGAAGCTTAAGGATGTGCAGATAGCCGAAGGTCTCGGCATGATCGATGCCGAGACGTTCAAGGACTGCACCGCGCTTGAGAATATAAATATTCCGAAGTCTGTGATGTCACTGGGCATATATGCTTTCGAGGGGTGTACATCTCTTAAGACCGTCACGTTTGCGGAAGGCAGCAAACTGAGGGTTATGGAATCATATGTGTTCAAGAACTGCAGTTCGCTCACGACATTTACGATCTCACGGTACGTGTCATATGTGGGCGGAGAGGTCTTCACGGGGTGCAGCTCACTTGCTGACGTGTATATCTATTTGGACCCTGAGAAGATCGACTGGGACTCAAGAGAGGGTACGAGCTTTGGCAGCGGTACGGTGATCCATGTCGATCCGCAGTACTACAATTCCTTCGTGGAGAAGTTTGCGTCATACCTGCATGTGGCATCGATTGAGCCTATTGAGGAAAACTGACACACAACTGACTTGCCAATAATCTGTACATGCGCGAATTTCTTATTTATAATGTGCGCATAAACTACTTACATCAAGTGGGGGTGTAATTATGAGCAAAAAAAGCTTTTTATCAGTATTACTGGTACTCGTAATGGTGATCGGCATCTTCCCGGTGCAGGTCCTGGCAACGGGCGATGAACCCGTGATTATCTCGCAAGGCACGTCCGGAGATCTTACTGATGACGGTAATGGCGAAAACACATCGCCAAACTCATACGTATTATACGAAGACGGAACGCTTGTCATCTCAGGTACGGGAACCGTCAGCTTGCAGTTCGCCGAGACTGATTTCGCAGAACAGATCAAGACTGTCAGGATCGGATCGGGGATCACGAGGATTGGAGAAAGAGCTTTCATGGGATGTTCAAATATCGAAAGCGTATACATCCCTGCTTCCGTTGAACGCATTGATTCTTATGCTTTCTACCGGTGCACATCACTGAATAACCTCAATCTGTCGGAAGGACTGTTAGGCTTCGGATTAAATTCTTTCACGGACTGCACAGCTCTGCAGACTCTCAATGTTCCTGCCTCAGTCATGATCATCGGCAAGGATTCATTCTACGGATGCTCTTCACTCGAGACAGTAACGGTTGCGCAAAACAGCGCACTTGCAGCGATCCAGGATGAAGCTTTCTACGAGTGCCGAAGCCTTACAAAGGTCAGCATTCCCGACAGCGGAAACCTTTTCTCCATTGGATATGCGGCATTCAGAGACTGTATTGCACTTAACGATCTGACACTTCCCGGCAAACTCACGGCACTCAGGGACGATGCATTCAGGAACTGCGGAAGCCTTACGAAAATTACGATCCCGGCTGGTGTAACAGAAATCGATCAGGAAGTTTTCTTAGGCTGCACAGCCGTCACGGATGTATATATTTATGCAAATCCCGATAATCTCACATGGCGCGAGACAGACAACAAGAGCTTTGCCCCTTCCACAGTGATCCACGTTGACGATGAATACTATCCCGCCTTTATCAACAAGTTCGGTCCCGTGTTGGATCCTCATATCAATATCGTTAACACAAGTACAGATCCTGAAAATCCCGCACCATCATACTGCGGCACCAAACTCTGGATCTCAGGTACACTTGACCTTGCAATCGGCATCGATCCCAACGGGTGCGATATGACAGGCGCAACAGCTACATACAAGATAGGCAACGCCGATCCCGTAACAGGAGTTACTTGCACGCAGGCAACACCTGGCAACATCTACTTTTTCCTCTGCCCCATCTCATCTGTCCAGATGGGCGATAAGATCACGGCAACACTCACTTATGGTGATAAGACTGTTGATCTCTTAACAGATGCTCATAACGTAACATTGGAGAATTATCTCAACAGCAATACGATCCAGAGCAACCAGAAGACGAAGGCTCTTGCCGATTCAATGCTCAGATACGGTTACTACGCACAGAGATATTTAAGCGCAACAAACGGCTGGACTGTCGGCGATAAGTATTCGGCAATGGACGGCTTATATGCTTATGAAGATCTCTCATCCAAGATCAGTTCAGTAACAGGCAGCCTTTCTGATTACGGTGCAGCTGTAGTTACGGGAGATTTCAGAACATATTTCCCTACAATCTCCATGAAGCTCTTCATGGACAACACACTCGGAATGAGACTCACACTTACGAGCGACGGAAAGCATTCATATAATCTCCGTTATGCAACAGGTTCAACAACAGCACTTGTTCCCTGCTCTGACCACACCTATACAGCTGACTACAGCAACATCTACCCGACACAGATGGGCGTAAGGCTCGCTGTGGCTGATGGCAGTGATTCATTTGCAATCAGTATCAACGATTACATCAAGATCATGCTTGGTCATACAGGTGACAACTTGGACGACATGAAAGGCACGATGTGCGCACTCTACGAATATGGTCAGGCCGCACAGAGCTACGTGTCAACTCACTAAGCAAAAGATAATGGAGATTTACAAAATGGAAAGATATATTGAACTTGATATTGAGACTATAAGATTTGAAGCAGAAGACGTTATCGTCACATCAAACAACGATAACATTATCCCCGGCGGCAACGGCAACGGCGATACAGGCAGCGGCGGAATCGGAGTATAAGTTTTCCGGCCGGTCGGGTAACCCAAGTTACACAGGTAACCCTAGTAACACAGGTAACACAAGTTACCCAAGTAACCCTAGTAACACAGGTAACCCAAGTAACACAGGCGCTGACACATTTATAGCTTTATAAACTGAAAATGTGTCAGAAACCCTCAAAATAACACAACAAGTGACACAAAAGCCCGTTTATAAACAGGATTTGTGTCATTTTTTTGCACCTGTAACCTAAATACCGGCCACCAATCAGCCGCCGACCGGCCGCCGTTCGGCCGCCATCACTCCGGCTTGATAGTAACTACCCTCTTCAGCGACTCGAGCCACGTGTTAAGGCTCTTGAGCCTTACATAAAGGCTGCTTAACACAACACTGTTCGGATGGAGGCGCTCTGTTGAGCCGGGCTCAGGCTGGATCAGGCTGCCTACGGCACTTATTACATACGGCCTGTCGTTGACTGTTCCGATATAGATCATCATGTGACCAGGTAGAGACACGTAACTGCCGGGCATTGTCTGCTTCAGCTGCTCAATGCGCCCTGACTCGTTCATCTCGCTGATATCAACAACATTAGCTCCATTAACTGAAGTCTGACGCGTTCTCGGAATAACGAATCCAAAGCAGCCATACACTTCTCTTATTATTCCGGAGCAGTCATTAGCCATGAGGTCTCCGCCCCATCCGTATCTGTCGCCTAAGAGCTTAAAGGTCTGGCGGAGTATGTTTCCGGAAGTATAAGGCATATAACCAACAACCACGTCATCAGACACAGGGATCAATACATATTCATCAGCTACATATCCGTCAGAGCCGCGCGTGGGAACCTTGACCACATAGTCGCCGAAAGTAGTACGCTGCCCGAGGGAAGCGGGTGCCGAAGATGCGGGAACAAGTTCCATATGCGTTCCCATGGGAAGCACGAGATTGGACGTTGCAGAACTGTAAGGATCGCACCCCAATCGGATCTCACGTGCGGTAACAGTAAGCACCTCGGAAGGATTGCGGCGACTTGTCCAGTCGTCGCGGTCTGAGCACAAAGCAATAACGTCTTTGCGCACCCATGCTGCAAAGCTGTCGAAGACGGCGTAATAGTAGTTGCCGTCAGTGCTTTCGTGCAGGATCAGGCATGGCATATATGGCATGCATTCCGAGAATAACAGGTAATCGAAATACTGATCCGACGCACTCTCGAATACGCGGTCCTCCGTGGGGAACAGGCGCAGAGTTGCTCTCTTGACGGTAAAGCCGTAACGGACCTGTATCGTATCGGGTACCGCATCGTAATTATCTAGCGAACGCAGTTCGGACCAATAGGATGCAGAAGTCGGCTGACCGTTAAGATAATATGAAGACGGATCATCCGGGATCTGAGACCTGGAGCCGTCGAGAAGATAGCGGAGATCCTCGCCGGGGAACGTCTCACCCACCTCATCGAAGCGGAACATCAGCGAGCCGTCCTCTCTCTCAAAAGATGTATGGTTATCATCGTTAAAGGCTTTGATCTGATCACGGGTCATCAGGACCTCATCCATGTCAAATCCGCACGCTGTTCCGTTTGCTATCCAGTAGCCGCTCCTCATCATGTCGGATGTGACATCATTTAATGTGCGGACATAGGATGTGTCAACGTCTGCGGATGTTTCTTCACTCGTCTCATATGATGGAAAAGTCTCTGTCGTCATAACTGTCTCCTCTGATTCGGAAGTAGTAACTGTTGCCGCGCTCTCACTCACGGTAGTATCTTCGGGAAGTGCCGTGCATGCAGCAACAGGCGCCATCACAGATGCGCATATGAGCAGAGCACATATCTTATAAATTTTACTCATTGGATTCTCCTGTTCTGTAAAGATCATTTCAACTCGACCATATTTCTTCTCATGTTGAAGTCTTCCATAACACCTGCTATTGCTATAGATACATTCTCTGAGACATTACTCAAGTTCTTTTTTGCCTCAACCGCTTTAGCAAATGCCACTATCTCATATCTTATTCCTTCTCCGTCAAGCTGATAGAAGAACCGCTTGTTATCCTCTGGGTGCTCATATCGTATCTCAAAATAATCGGTCTTCCACCACGGAGCAGGAACATAAATATATCCTTTTGTCCCCGCTATAATGAGTTCTCCTTCAGATTTAGCTCCCTTGGCAACCTTGATCGTTGCAACGCCTGAAGGATATACAAAATCGATTTTCGTAAAAGCATCTATATTTTCTTCTTTGTCCTGAAACTTGGTATAAAAAACTTTGTCATTATAATCGGTGCCAAAAATCTGAAAGACCGGAAGCAATGCAGCGGGAGCCCATTCACACATACTGTTCCACTTTTTTGACAGATCAGTTCCATCTATAGAAATATCGTCACGAAGACTCGTACAGACAGCGTCGATTGATACAACGTTTCCTATCTTCCCTCCCTTTACAAGAAGAAGGAGACGCTCATAGGCAGTTGAGTAAGCAGTCTTGATTGCATCCATTAGTATGAGATTTTTCTCCTGTGCCAAATCATACAGTTCTGCGCACTGAGTTCTGGAATATGCTATCGGCGATTCACACAGAACGTGTTTACCTGCTTCCAAAGCACGTTTTGTATGCTCATAATGTTCTTCCGGTTTCGATAGAATATATACAGCATCTACTCTATTCAACAGTTCATCGTAATCATTTGTACAGAACATATTTTGTACATTTATATTATCGTCCGGATCACTCTCAAAAATACCAACTACTTCCACACCATTAACATACTTTGATTCATTAAGAAACTTGGTGCGAAATGCAGTATTACCAACCAATCCGATAGTTAACTTGAGTTTTTCAGCTCTGACATCCGTACTGGACACACCTTCAGTTCTGGGAAGATAAATAACTCTGCAATACTCGTTAAGATAATCAAA
>Ga0247611_10003703_pt1 | contig 22260 bp, 31 predicted proteins | sample 177DNAGHGhighgp2_FD_192422 | JGI IMG/M metagenome (GOLD analysis project Ga0247611, IMG submission 192422) | Sheep rumen microbial communities from Palmerston North, Manawatu-Wanganui, New Zealand - 1770 DNA GHGhigh gp2 | ecosystem: Host-associated > Mammals > Digestive system > Stomach > Rumen... | reverse complement strand
AGACTATGCTTAGTGACAATTTATTATTTAATAATGGAGAATTAAGTACTTCTGATGTAGTATCTATGTATTTATCAACATTATTAGATATAAGAAGAGCTGAATACAATGAAAAAGCTTTCGCGGATGCTAAAAAACAAGTTACTGACGCTGGAGGTCTAAACGAAGTTGCTTTAGATAGAGAGGGTAATATATTTGTTCAAGATTAGGAATCTGGTAAAATAATTCCTATATCAATTGAAGAATACAATAGTGTTAAAGAAGAAACTACTGAAGACGGTAAATAGAAATATCAACCGTTAACAAATAATAATTTATTATATTATAGAGAACACGATTCAAATTTTGCATTTAAAAATGGAATTTTAAATGTTGTTAATAATGGAATTGGTATGGATGAGGTTACTAAATTATTACAATAGGTAGCTAATCATATCGGAGAAAATACTTTAAAATACGAAGGTTTTTCTGAAAAAACTAAAGAAGGAGTTATTAAAGGTTTTGCAGTTCTAAATGGACTTCAGAAAGAATTTGCTTCTGGAATGTCTTTAGATGGTATGTATAAACAAGGTGTTCTAACAAAAGATCAAATGGACTAGGCTAAATTAGCTTTAAATTATCTTTGGAATACTTTACCTAATAATGCTAAATCTTTATTAAAATTTAAAGGCGGTTCTAATGAAGGAGCTTTTAATTTAATTCAAACATTAGTATTTTCAGGTCTTGATTATTCACGTGAATATACACAAGGTATTTTAGCTAATTCGAATGACAGATTATCTACAAAAAGTAATAAAAGTAGTGAAGAAAATAAAAATGATAAAGATACTTGGTTTTCAGCAGTTCAAAGAGGAGATGCTGGAACTTATTCTACATTTGAATTAAACACTGGAACAAATAATAGTATAATGGTAGATGGAACTGTTTATAGTAATTTAAAAGATAATGATGGCAATCCTATTGGAAATGCTAGTCTATAGACAGTTTTAAATTCTGGATTATCTGGAATTGTAACAAATACTAAAGGTATTTCTTTTGGCGATAAAGTATTATCCCCAGAAGATTTCAAAAATATAATGTATGATAATGGTGGAGCTATGTTAGTTATGCTTCCTTGTAAAATAGTTAATGGAACAAAGGTAGTAGATTTATCTGTTTTAGAATAGTATAATGAAGTGACAAAGACATACGAATCCAAAAAAACTGGAAATCCAACGGAAGACAAAAAATTATTTGAAGATTTAATGAAAGAAAAAGGATTAAATAATTTATTAGATTCTGATGGTTTACCTGATATAAGTAAGTTTGAACAATTTTTGGTTGTAACTGCTTATGGAGTTGATAAAGATGATAAATTTGAAAAAAGTACTAACGGAAATGAAAATAATTTTATTTCAGAAATTGATCCAGATGAAAATATTTTAAGTACACTAAAAGAGGGTTTATCTACAGATAATAAAAAATCTAATTATAAAATAGACGCTTTTGGTTGGTATAATCCTGGAGATTGGTTTAGTAATTATGATAAAATTTATAAAGGAAATTTATATATTCCTATTTCAACTAACCAAGCATCTGGAGTTTTTGCTGGTAAAAAAGAAGTACCTTATTAGATTATTAAAATGCATGAATAGAATTATTAGGAATTAGACAAAAGAAGAAATACATCGAGAATTACTAATTCTGGTATTTTAAATATTTAATTATATGGCAGAGAACGATTGGATTGTTGCAACATTAAATAACCCAACAATTTCTCCTGATGAAATGACAAATGTGTTGGGCTTAACTGTGGAAAATACATAGATTTTACCTAAAGATACATATTTAAAAAGTAATTACATTAAAAATCACGATGCTTTTAAAAATGAAGATGGATCTTTTAGTAATTAGAAATTTGATTAGTTTTATAATTATGCATTAAGCGGATGGGATCAATTTACTTCTGATGAAAAAATTGATACATTTGAATATTCTTTACTTGATGCAAGAAGAAAACCAGATTCAAAAATAAGAAATCCACATTTTAAATTTGAAACTGTTTTAAATCCAGATAGAACAACTACTGGTATTACTGGTATAAATGTTATAGGAGAACGAAAATATACTCCAAGTGAATTAGCACAAACTCAGCGAATTTATGATTCAGCAACGGGTTAGTATATTGATGAAACTCCAAACGATAGGGCTTTATTTAGTAGTCCTATAAAATGGATTGAGAATTTATTTTAGGAACCTTTGGTTTTAGCTACTTATGATGAAGATACCGAAGAATATGATCCTTTTCAAGGAAAAGTAGTTAAGCATAAGAAAGGGGAATATAAATTAAATTCAGAAGGAACTTATTATGCTGAAACCTTAAATGGACGTTCTTTAGCTGGAAAACAAGTAATTGCAAATAGTGATTTATTAACTGTTGATGGTTCAACTATAAATAAATATGATTTCTTTGATTCAGATAGTTTAGATAAATCAGTTGGTGGAACTATAATGAAAACAGCAGCAAGTATTGTACCTTTACTATGTGGTCCAGTTGGATATGTATATTCTGGATTATTAATAGCAAGAGAACTTGCTAAGTCATTACCTATGTTATATGGAATGACAACTTCATTATTTGAAAACGAAAACGAACCCGAGTTTTTGAACACTCTTGCTGGTTGTGGAGAAAAATTTACAGGTGGTATATCGGAATATGGTTCACAACATACTTTTAGTTTTGAACAATTTGGTAAATTAGTTGGAGATGTCGCTGTTCAATGGGGACAACAGAAATTAATTGCAAGAGCTGTATCAAAATTAAGAGGTTCTAATAAAGTACTTCAGGATGCTTATAAATCATCTCTTAATGATTATACGAGACAAATAAATAATCTTAAAGATCAATATAGATTAGGAAAAATTACTCAAGCTGAGTATTTAAAAGCAATGGAATTAGCTGGAAATGCAGAAAATTGGGCTGAAACTTCATTCGGAAAAATAGCTTTGAGTAAATACATGCCTGCTGCAGAAGCTATTGTTTAGCGTAATAGTAGATTAGGAGCAGATGCTGCTTTAGCATATATGGCTATAATTTCAAATTATGATATTTATAATAACATGCTAGAAAGAGGTGCTACTCATAAAGATGCTGCTATTGTATCTATAGGGAGTACTTTAGGTATGTTTAGTGTAGATAAATTTCTACACTTAGGAGAAATGTTCTTTGATGATTTAGAAGACCAAGCTCAGCGAGCATTTAGAGATTATGTGAGTAAAGAATCTAAAAATTTAGTCGATGATATCATGAGAGCAAGTGGAATGGAGGTCCAAGAAGCCGGTTCTACTTTGTTTAAAAGAATTGGACAAACTAAGAATCGATTAAATTCTGAAGTGTCTGATATTACTAAATTAATTAAAGCGAAAAATTTTGGAAGAGCTGTAGCAAAGGAATTTTCAAATACAGCTAAATATTATAAAGAAGGTATAGCACATCATACTCTTGGAGCAGGTGGAAAAGCTTTAGGAGAAGGTTTAGAAGAAGTATCAGAAGAATTTGTATCTGATATTTCCAAACAATTATATGAATGGGCAGGAGCTTTGGGAGCTGATACTTCCATTAAAGACGCAGGTGCTTGGGATAATTGGTTTGACCGTTATGCTATGTCATTCTTAGGTGGTGCTATTGGTGGTGCAACTTTTTATGGAGTAGGAAAATTTAATGAAGCAAAAGATGTTTCAAAACAAACTGCTAAGTCCGCTGAAGATGAAATGATTTATTTGCTTAGATAGCATAAAAAATCTGAAATATTAAATCAATTAAAAGATTTAAAAGAAAAAGGTGAATTAGCAAGTACTAAACTTGGAATAAAAAGTCAAACCGATAGCAAAGGAAATCGAGTATTTTTAAAAGCAGAAGAGGGAGAATTAACACAAAATGATATAGTTTATAATATGTTAGTTTCTTACATTAATATGTTAGATTCTTATATTACAGAATATGGTGGTAATTTATCCGAAGACGAATTATTTAAACAAATGGTTCTAGGAGATGCTCGATTAATGGCTATAAAAGAATAGTTAAATGGAGAATCTTATAATTCCGGTTATCGTCAAGAATTTTAGAATACTTTATAGCAAGTAGTTTCTTTAAGAAATAAAATTGACGCTTCTGAAAATACTGATTATACAGATTTATAGAAACGTCGTCAAGAATTAGCAAAAGAGAATAAGACTGATAATGAACTTGAACAAAAAATTTAGGAACTTACTAAAAATATAGATTCTGATAAAAAAGAATTAGCTACCCAATTAGAAAAATTAAACGGATTTCTTTCTGGAGAAAATTCATTAGAATATGCTAGAAAAACTATATGGTTATCAGATCCTAAACTAAGCTCTATTTGGACTTATAATACTTTTGATCAATGGCTTAAACAAAAACATAATTTAACTTTAGAAAATTTAGGAATTGCTGAAATAGAAAGTCTTAAAGCAGCTTATCTAACTGATTTAAATTTAAAAAAAGATTTTACTACTGATTTGGCTTGGAAATCTTTTTTAGATATGGAAAAAGATTTTACTCCATTTTTATAGAGTTTAGAAGATCCTAATAAAATAAAAGAAATAAAAGAAAATTTAGAAAATTTTGGAGATTTAAGAAATGCGATTGATCATATTAAAACTTCAGCAAAACTTATAGATTGGGATACAAAATTAGAAGATGAATCTGATGAAGAATATGAACATCGAAATGATACAGGAGAAGGATTAAGTGCAGAAGAAGTTAAAGCTTTAATAAAAAAACAAAATGAACGTGCTGAAAAAATTGAAAGAATAAATCGATCAATTGAAGATACGTGGAAATATTTAAATGAAAAATTCTAGAAAATAATAGAACTTGAAAAAATAAAAGATCTAGACCCAGTTACATACAGACATATACGTTTAGCATATGAAATGTTAGATCCTGAAAAAGGTCAAGGAAATGATGGATTAACTCTTCCAGCAATAATTAGAACTATTATAACTAACTATATTACAACTGTTGAAGATGGTAGAATAGAATTAACTGAAGATTTTAAAAAATTAGAATTTGATACTTTAAAAGAAGTAACATTAACTATTATAGATAGCTTTATAGAAAACTTTGAGAGTTCAGGAAATCGAGCTCTAAGAGAACAAGAGCGACTAAATAAAATTTTAGAATTATTAAATTCTAATCCAAGAGAAGCGTTAAAAACTATTATAAATGAATCTGAAAATATTGATATACTTACTGGACTTGATGATAGATTTAACGAAGATGATGTTTTAACTGATGATTCTATTGATGAATTTTTATCTGAAGATAAAATTAATATAGTAAAAGAAATAGTTGAATCTAAATCTGTAGAAAATTAGAAAGTTGTTGAAAAATTCTTTTTAGATGATCTTAGTACTAATGAAGTAGTTAATTAGTTAATGACATTTAAAGATGAAATAAATTCTTCGACAAACTTGGAACAGTTAGATGAAGTTTTTTTAGCAATTACATCTTATGAATTATTAGTATCTGATAATGAAGCTGAGAAAATTGTAAATACAATTAGAAATGCATCAAAAGAAATCCAAAATCTTATTGTTTCTCTCTCAAATGTAAATTCAAAAGAAGAAATTATTTTAGCATTATCAATTGGTTCAGAAGCAATAAAAAAAGAATTAAATTCTATTATTTGGATAAATTTAACAGGAGGTCTCGAAAAAGAAACTACAAATAAAGTAAATACGTTAATTAATAATTTTATTTAGAATTTATAGAACAAACTATTATCAGAGATTGATAATAATTCAATAATTAAATTTATAAATAAAAAAGATTCTTTAATGAGAAATCCTTTAGTTGATATTTTATCTATTGTTGCTGAAAAATATGGAATTAGTGATGTAGATTTAGATACAGTTTTAACTAAATTACAAAATAGAATTGATGATGAAACTTCTATAAATGAGTTTATACTAAATGATTCTGAATTAGATATCTTAAATTATTTAGATCACATTTTAAATTTAGTATAGGGATATATTTATCAATCTAGCAATACTCCAAACTGGTTGCATCCTCAAGGACATGCAAAATTTTGGAATGATTTAGCAAATAAAAATAAAGATATTGTTGGAGAATTTCATTTACCAGAAATTGATTAGGATCTAGCAGAACTTTATACAAGAGAGTTAAGTGAATATAAAAAACAAATAGAATATTTTAAAACTATTCACGCAAATAATGCTATAAATAAAGAAAGATAGTTTAATGTTGCGTCAGACAAGTTAGAATTAGCTAAAATTAATTTCTATAGATTAATTTAGAAAAATTTAAATAAAATAATAATTAGAAAAGGATCTGTAGATCATCCAGCTAATTTATTACCAGAAATTAATGAAACTGATTCGTCTTTAGATATTGAAACTACTCTAGCTAATAATTTATTTATATTTTTAAGTACTAATAATATATCACTTAAAGAATTTCTTAAACAGTCTAAACTATTAGAAAACATATTAAATGGTAGTTTAGAAACTCTTTTAGAACAAGATCCAGCTAATTTAGATGATAAATTAGAATACAGTAATATATCTGGATATTAGAAAGTACAATGGTTATTAACCGCCTTATTACATAATTCTAGTAAGTTTGAATCGTGGAATAAAAATGATATAAACAGTGAAATAGCTAAATCTAAAGAATAGAAAAAAATAGCTCCACTTTCAGTTTAGAAACAAATAATTCAAACAGGTAAAGGGTTTATTAATGGAAGTTCGGTTATACAAGATATTTATGATTATATAGAAGAATCTGGACTTAAAATCCCAGTGCCAGTCCTTAATCGTTGTATGATTATAGAAGGTGTTGGAGGAGCAGGAAAAACTCAGGCTGTTATAAATAAAATTTGTAAAGATCTAAACGATGACGAAATTTGGATTGGAGCTCCAACAGACATTCAATTAAATAATTTAGCATTAAGTATAGGAAAAACAGCGAAAAGCTTTAATAGAGAAAATTTACTTTCTGAAATTTTAGAAAATAAATCCGAGTATGAAATTACACGTTAGAATATATTAAGTAATAAAGAGGATGAAAATGCTAAAAAAGATAAAAACCATGTTCATTGGGATACAAAAAAATTAAAAGTAAAACATTCATCAAAACCTCCAAAAGTATTAATAATTGATGAGACAACTCATTTTTCATTTTTTGAAATTCAATTAATAAATAGATGGGCTAATGAAAATAATGTTCAAGTAATATTATCTGGACACAATAATCAATTAGGAGCACCAGAAGGCTCTGGATTATCAAATTGTTTTACTTTATTTAAAACTCCGTTATTAGGAATTTCTTTAAGAGAATCAAATATTCATGTTTAGAATAATAATACAAAAATTAATGATGTAATAGATAGTCATAAAATTCCAGAACACGGTTTGGAAAGAGATCAAGTTGAAGAATATCGAAGAATATTATTTGAGGATTTATCTAAAATTAAATTAACATATTATTTAAATGAAGAAATTTTAAATGGAACTGTTGTTACAAAAGATCTTTCGCAAGAATTGATTAATCCTTTAATAAAAGAATCTTCGGATAATATATGTTTTATAGGAGATATAAATTCTGAAATTTTTAAACAATTAAAAGATTCAGGAATAAATATTCCTACTAAAAATATATTTAAAACAATTAATGATATTCAAGGAGGAGAGTTTGAATATGTAATTTCTGACGTTTTTTTAGAATATAAAACTGAAGTTAGCCAATTTTATGGTGAAGAATCTTTAAATCAAGTTAAAACTTTATATACATTAAATACTCGTGCTAAAAAGGGTTTAATAATTATTGATAAAGATTTTTCTTCTATATACGGTATTGAAAATATTAGAGAATCAAATACAGCTTAGGCAAGAACTATAACTACAGCTGTAGATAACTTTATAACAAAAGAAAACGAAAGATTATCTCAATTAGATTTATCTGGTGAATATCACGATCTTTCTGAATTAACTACTAAAGAAGGGGATGATAAAACTGATGGTGAAACTGATGATGAAGATTTAATTAATGATATTGATGAAAAAATAAAAGAAACAGAAGAAAAAGCTAAAGAAAAAGTTGATGAAGTTGTAAAGGAAGATGAAGAAAATCCAGAAGATGATCCAAGTTTCATAGATGTAGGTCTGGAGGATTTTACAGAGAGAGTATTAACACCTGGATTTTCAATGAATACTATAGGATATTCAATGCCAATTTTAGGAGGATATACAAGAATTAAAGATAAAAATGGAAATAACGTATACATAAAATTAGATAATGATGATGGAACAATTAAAGATTTATCAGTAATTATAAATAATGATGAAATATTTCGTTCTCCAGATAAAATTCATGAAAAAATTGACGGAAAAGAAATTTTAAGTACAGAAAATTTAAAAATTGCGGTAAATTAGTATTTTCATCTTATAAAACAAATACCTTTAATTGCTAATGGTTACGGTATTGATAAAAACACGTAGTTATTAAATTAGTATATCGATCCAGATCGTTTAAGAAAAATATTAAAAGGAGAATCAAAAGAACTATTACCCGACGGAAGAACAGAAGGAGTCTATTTAGAAATTGAAGATTATGGAGATGGAGATAGATTTATTGGTCTTGGAACAGCAGAAGATACTGAAAAAGAAATGACTTTAAATGAAAAAGTCTATAAATATGTATTAAGATTCAACGGAACTGGTATCGTAAAAGGGCCAATTGCTATAACTTTAGCATTAGCTGCTAATCCAGAAACTTGGTAGAAAAAAGTAACTAGATTAGAGAAACGAATTGAAAATGAGTCTGATCTAGATATTAAAAAAAGTTTAACTGAAGAAAAAACAAAATTAACAGACGAAATCGATACTTATAAAGAATATTTAAGACTAGCTAAATTATACTCTAATCCAATAAAAATAAAAGTAAAAAGTGCTTTTTCTAAAATAAGACAATTAGACGAAGCAATTCGTTTAAATACTTTATATATTCCAAATCCAAGAAAATTTAATGATACAAGTACAGCTGATTATGATCCAGGTTGGAAAGAAAAATATTCAGGAAAATATAAAACAGTTTCTGATATATATGTATTAGGAAATGATTTAGATGATTATGGAATTAAAGCATCTAACTCAGGAAAGGCTATAATTTTTGTTAGTGATTGTGATTATAATAAAGATGAACTCTATGATATTTATCAAAGAGAAAAAAGTTTAGGTAAAGATTCTCCTTGCACAGTTAGAATGATTATTTTAGAGAACGCTGGGTTAAATTGGTCATCACTTACTAACGGAACATATAAAGAACATTTGTTTGGAACAAAAAAACAAGATGTAGATTTTCCATTTAAAGCAGATGTTATGGGATATAGGTTTCTTACAGCAATGTGGAATTGGAGAGCCGATTTAACTAATTTTCTTACTCTTTATAAATAGGAATTTACTGATAAAGGTTATGATGATGATAAAGTATTAAAAATTATAACAGCTAATGATGAAATATATGCTCTAGATAAAACACTTTTAACTGATCCAAATAATGCTTCTCCTGAAATTAATGAAATTTGTACTAAACATGGAGTTTCAGTTGAAGATATTGTCAAACTAAATATCTTTAATTAGAATATTTGTAAAGATGTTCATACATTTAGATTAGGTGCTGCATCAACTGGAAAAAGAATCCAAAGATTAATTGGTATTGACATTGATAAATATTTCAATGGATCTCATATTCCTAAAGAAGTTGAAGAAACAAAATTAGTTTTTGGTCTAGCAATTACACCTAAACTTGCAAAAGAATATAATGCATATATCAATGAATTATTTAAGATATTTAATAATCACGAAGCTTTTACTGATCTTGATATAAAAAGAGGAAATGATTTTTCTTCATACTCAATAATTGATAGAATTGATGGAAATAGGTTAGGTTCTTTATCTTCAGCTAAAACTTCTGAAGAAACTAGAGCTTCTGGAAAATCTTTTACAAACTTTTTAGATGGATTGAATTTAAAGGATGGAAAAGGTATTATTGAAATAAAAGATCCTATTACTGGAGAACCTTATGAAATAAGTATAAATACTAAAAGATTTTGGATGGGATAGTTCATGTTTAAAGTTATTCATTTATTTCACTTACTTAAAATTCAGTACTATTTAAGTGAAAATGGAGAACTTACATATGAACCTAAAATTACTATATATAAATCAGCTGAAAAGAGCGAAGATGATAAAGTAGTATTAGACTATAGAGAATTAAGGAATTTAGTATTAGCTTCAAAAAGCGGACAAACTTTAGAAGAACATTTAGAAACAATTCACTCAGATCCAGATAAAGGAAAATTTAAGTTTGAATTTGGAGATATGTTTGATTTAATGCTCCACGGTTCTTTACAAGATGTAGCAACCAATGAACGAAAATTTAAAGATGGAAAAATAGCTGGAGGACGTAAATTAGGATTAAGAATTACAGGAGCTATGTTTCCTCGTGGATTGTTTATAGATCCAAGATTACCTAGAACAGATGCTGTTGTTGTAGAAAGTGAAGATAAAAAAGGAAAATATACATTACTTAAAACTACTGTAGATGGAAGATTGCTTTTAACTACAACTACAACAGAATTAGTATATAATATAGAACTTCCTAGTTTAATCACAGAATCAGAAGAAGATGTAGAACCTATCTTTTCTAGTTATCAATTTGATAAAGATAATTTGAGTATTGAAAGTATTGAAAATATTCCAGAAACAATAAACAAAGATACTTTAATAGGGGATAAAACTCTTTAGGAATTAATTCCAGAAGCTAAATTTTCTAATAATGAATTAAAAGTCGGAGAAAGTATAGATATTGAATATCAAGGTAAAAATTACGAATTACATTTTGAAAAAATCAATAATCTATATAATTTAAAATTAATAGAAAAATAGCCTATTAGTAAAGATAATAATGTTATAGAAACAATAGAAAATTTTAATATAAATGACTTTGTTTATGATGGAGGTCAAATAAATCGAAGAGCAAAAATGAAAGATGGAAGAAGTTTAATAGATTTTATATTAGACAAAACTGGAATAGAAGATGAAGATGATATTACATTAGAATATAAACCAGGTGGTGGAATATTAATTTATGGTGATGATAAAGATAAGCCTATCGGATAGATAACTGAAAAAGGAGAATACGCAAAATAGGATTTTAAAGAGTAGAATTCTGAAATAATTGAAAAAACCCAAAATTCTGATGATGTTAATGAATTAAACTTTAACAATGAAACTATAGAAAATGAAATAAACAATACAGAATTTGAATTGACAAATGAAGAAAAAGGAATAATTAATGGGAATTTTTCAGACATAGATAAATTTAAAATTATGATAAATGTTCTGATAAAATAGAAAAATAATATACTTAATTCTTGGGGAACAGAACTTAATAATTTAGATGATAATGCAAAAATTGAAAAAAGTAAAGAATTAACAGGTAAGATAGATACACCTATTTCTAAACTTTATGATAAAATGGTAGGTTGCGGAATTTAAAATTAATATAATATATGTCACAAAGTTGTCCAACATCAATAGTTAATAATACTATTATAAATAGAACTTTTAATAGATATTTACCAGCATTCGTCGAGAAAGGTGGATCATCCACCTTTCTTGATGAAATTAAAGCAAATGAAAGTGATAGATTAAATTTAATAGTAAAAATACTTAAAGAAACTCCTACTCTTAAATCATCACGTTTTGAAGATTTAAAAGCAATTGATAGTATTACTGAAATTACTATTAAATATTTTAAAAATAATTTAGATACTGAAAATATTAAAATTAATAAAAAGGATCTAAAAGAACTTATAAAAAGTGCATTTTATAAAGAGCCTGAAAAAGAAGAGAAACAGGAAGATACTGAAACATCTAGACATGATGAAACAATCTCTGGAACTGTTTCAGAAAATATTGATAAAAGTTATAAAGACCAAGTAAGCACTTTATTCGGAAAAACTCCTGCTGCTTTAACTTCAATACCTAATAAATTTAAATAGAAAATTGTAAGAAAATTATTCATTTTAATTGATGAAAAAAAGTTAGCAGCGACAGATAATATAAATTTTAATAAAAATTTATGTTATTATTAGAATGAATTATTTGATATTTTAGTTACTTTTTTAAATAATCATGGATTTAAATTTACTTCGCATGAACTATATGAACTTGCAAGTGATGGTCATACTAGAATCTTAAACCCAAATTATATATATGTAATAGAAGAAGCTTATAATTATATACAATCATAGATAGATGAGGGTAAACATGATGATTTAATTTTAGAAGGCTGGGGAAGTACATCATTAGAAAAAACTATAAGTGGAGAAAAATCTAGAGGATATAATAAACAAGCTGCAGATTATTATAAATTTGTAGAAGCTTGGTTAAATTTAAAATACTTTGATAATACTTTATAGAAAGTATTTGGTGATGTAGTTGGAATTAGAAGTAAAACATATTTTAATGTGTTTCAACCAGAAATAACAATCACTAAACTTCCAAAATATTATTTTGGTTTGGATAAAAAATCAAGAACTTAGGGATTTACTGATGAAAATAAAAGAAATGGATTTACTGAGGCAGGAAGATTTTCTACAGCTCTATTAACTTCATTACCAACGTATTCTTATGAAGTATGGAGAATTGGTAATGATAGAAAATTTTCAGAATCTTCAGAAGATAATATAAACTTAGTAAATGTAACAAGGGCTTTTAGTAGATTGTTAGATTTAGTATTAAATAAAACAATTACATCAAATGCTAATGATATTGAATCTTCTAATTATAAATTTACACAGGCTGTTTTAAGACTCGGAGATAATCCTAAAAAACATATAAGTACTATTTTAAATATTTTATTTAATTCCAAAGAACCAATCATAAATACTGTAGAGAAAAATATGTCAAAAAAGTTATTAAATACTTTATTTTCTTTATGGTTAAATGTATATAATATAGATGGAAAATATGGTTTTTCTATATGTCAAGGTGAAAATGATTATCCAAAAAAGCAAATTGTAATTAAAGATGGATTAGTTTATTCTGATTGTATTTCTGAACTAGTACATAGAATTAGTGAAATTCATTATTTATCAGTATAGTATAAACAAGGTTCTATTGAAGTTGGATTAAGAAAGAAATTTTATGGAGAAAAACTTGAATATAGTTTAATAGAACAAACAAATGATTATATTAATACTTTAGATGATAGATAGTCACTCATTGATAAATATTAGTTAACTCAAGAAGACAATGGCTCTTTTATAATTTAGCTAAACGGATTTTAGTTAATAATAAATCCAAACGATACAAAAAATACAGATAAATCAGGAAATGAAACTTATAATGTATATAATTCTACATTAAATACTGTATCGATTCGAGAAAATGGAAAATCAGAACCTGTATTAATTGATCTATTTTTTAAAGACGTTAACTTTACATCAAGAGAAACAATTGATGAAATACATGATGAAAATTCTAAATTAGGCCAAATATTAAATTTCCTAAAAAATACTTTAAATTTTGATTTTTTGGCCGATGATTCAATATAGATATTACATTTATATAAAATAAATAATCGTGATTCTGTACAAGGAATGTTTTCTCAATTAGTACAGGGAGGATTAAGAGCATTAATACACAATAATGTTTTAAATAATCTTCTAGAAAATGAAACAATTCCTCAAAGTTTCAAAAAACAATACGGTAATTTATTTGGTACTTCTGGAGAAATAGATAAAGAAAGTGGTTCTTTTAAACCAAATGAAGGTTAGACATTATTCACGAAATTTGGAGATGATTGGAGTTTAAATACTGCTAATATTAAAGATTCAATGAGTGAATGGGTAAAAAATTTAGCTTCCGCACAAGTTGCTTTTTTAGGTGATGATCCAGGAACTACTTCTAAAAATTTTGCCGGAAATCCAGAATAGAATGGACGTACTGGACATTTAGGAGCTAATTTACATTATTAGATGGCAAAAATTAGAAGAGAATCAGGTAATTTTGATGCTCCAGTGGCTTTATTAGGTAATAATAAAATGGATGATCTTTATAGAGGTATGATTATTAATTCTGATGTAAAAGGTCCAGACGGAATAACTGTTAAATCAGTTAAAGACATGAATATTAAAGAATTATTACATACTCAAATATTTCATAACTTTTTTGGAGCTTATGCATCTGAGGAATTAAAACATGATGTATTAATTCAACCAACAACTTATTCTGATAAATCTACTATTGAACTATTTAGATTTACTACAGGTACAACTTTAGCTGGAACTAATAGTACTTTACTTAAACTTTCAGAAGATGATTTAAAAGAGAATTTATTTGCTACTACTGGTTTATATTATTATCGTTTAAATAAAATTATTTTAAATGATTTTAATATGATTTTTTCAGATGAAAAAGGAAATCCTATTTTTAAGAAATTTAATAATATATATGAACTTAATGAATTTTTATAGAATTTAACAGCAGAAGATTTTGCAAAATTAGGAATAACTGGAAGTACTAATGAATTTAGATTAATAAAGTTAGCTCATAGAAAAGGTATTGAAATATCTCGAAACGTACATTATATAACTTCTAATGGAAAATTAGGAATAAATCCTCTTTTAGTATATTTTCTTGAAACTTTTAATGATAGAGATAATATAACAAAATTTATTAAAGAATAGAAAAAATAGTTTATACAAAGTTTAAAAGACTCTGGAAAATTTTTTAATACAAGTGAAAGCTCAATCAAACAAGCTATAGAGATTGTTAAAGGATTAGGACTTGATAAAAAGAATTATGAGAAATGGTATAATAGAAATAGTTTAGTACTTGATGAAGACGGATATTTAATAATTGAAAAGGATGGACAATTAAATCCAATATTTGATGTATATTTTAATGCTTATACTGCAATTGCTCCAAATTTAAGAATTTTATTAACAGGAACTGAACTTGCACATCCGATAAGCAAAGCTTCTGTATTAAACAATTTCGCATCGCGATTATCAAAAGCCGGAATTACTGCAGAAGTATTAGGTTATAGTAATAATGAAGTTTTTAAAAATGATAATATTGTTGGAATAAAACAACGAATTGATAAAATTAAAGATGCAGAAATTAAGGAAAAAGCACTAAATATTTACAATCAAGCAATGACTGAATTGTAGAGTATGGCTGTAGGATGTCAAGGAGCTTAGTCAAAACGTAATGTTATTATTCCAGGTACATTATAGTATGTATCACAAAATAGTTTAAATGGTATTCCTCCAACTGTTAGAGTTGCTGTAATAGAAGATATATCGACTATGGTCAATACTTTTTCTGGAGTTAAAGATGTATTAAAAGTACACGATGGAGCTGCATTTATTAATCCGTTCTTCTCTATATTAGAAAACTGGTCATTGTAGGATTAGGCAGTTAATATTGATAAAAAACCAATATGGCATAGTTATAATACAAAAACAGGTAGTGCTACCTTATACAAATATGCTACATTTACTATGACTAATCTTAGAATGCAACAAAGTTTATTATCTGATGTTTCTTTATATAATATGTTCAAGAAATTAACTAATGAACAATGGAGACAAAGAGATGATAAATGGGAAGATGCTACATGGCATAATATAACAGGATCTAAAATAGATTTAGTTAATGGTAGAAAATTTGGATTACATTATGATGAATCTGGAAAATTAGAAATTAATACGAAGATTGACTTCATGGAAGATATTCTTCAAAGGAAAAAATTAATATATGGTAAACAAGGTGAATACTGGCAAATTAATGATTTTGGATATGAAAAATTTCCAGATTTAGGACAACCAATATATTATACTGAAGAAGATATTTTAAATGCTGATGGATCTATAAGGGTAAGAAATGTAAAAATATATCATATATTTGATAAAGATAGTAATCATATTCAAACAACTGAAATAACTCCAGATTTAATTAAGGATTTACAAAATTTCAAAACAACAGGAGTTCATACCATTAATTCTTTATTTGAATTACATAGTGCTTTAGGTGGAGTATTTTGTGTTGAACAAAAAAATAAAGAATTTATACCTTCTGAATTTAATAATCAATGTATAGCTAGATATATGAATTTAGTTGGTTCTACAGCAGATGGTAGAAAACACTTAAGCAATAAAAAGAATATTAATAATGGAAGATATGAAGATATTTTAACTCAAGAAGAATATTCTCAACCTTTAAAATACTTAATGATTAGTATGGCTGGAAATGTTACTTCAGATAAGTCAGAACAAACAATGGTTAATCCAAAAGAATCTTGGACTGATGATTCAGAATTAACTACTTAGACATTAAGTACCTGTGGATATGGTATACAACAAGATTCAGATCATACTGCTGATGAAGCTGAAGCTACGGAACCAACTTAGGTAATGACTTCTTTAGCACAAGGTGGTTCATTACATAAATATGCTAGACAAATTTATCAAACAATAGGGCGTGTAACTTTATTAACTACAAAAACTGAAATTAGTGCAGTAAAAGACTTTTTATCAAAACAAAAAATTAAGCCTGATAAAGAAAATATAAATAAATTATATGATGTTGTTGGAAGAATTATAATAAATAATTTGTCTACCAATACTTAGGAAATGGATTTGTCAGAAGAAATTTTAAAAGAAATAAACAAAGAATTTAATTTAAATTCAGACAATCATTTAAATGATTCTTTAAAAATTGCTTTTAGTGATCCTAGTTTATATGGACATATTTTTCCAACAATAATATCAGTATTAAATTCTAAAGGTATTCGTAGAAAAAATCCTGGAAATGGTATGGTAATGTCACCGGCTTATGGTATCTATTAGTAGTTTAATATTGATGGAAAGTTATTTACTTTATCTGAGTTAATCGATGAGAATATTAACTTGGGAACAACTTAGATAGAAAAAATTAAAGTAGACGGAAAAGTTAAACGAACATTTAAAACAAAAGTAATATCAATTGATAATATTAGAAATAAAGTCAAAGAATATTTATCAGAAAAACAAAAATCACAAACTATATTTAATTATAATAGGTTTGATTTAGGTGATAGAGTAAACATAATAGGTTCTAAAAGTGTAGAACCAAAAATTTAGCAGGCAACTGTTATTTGGGGACATCCTGGGACAGGAAAAACCTGGTTATTCGATTAGGGTAGAAAAAATATTATTGACTTTGATTCTGAATATAAAATAAGACTCGGTAATTTAAAAAAGAGAAAAGAACTTAAAGATAAAATAGGAACAGAAGAATATAATAGAAAATTAGATGAATTATTTGAAGAAGCGAGAATAGAGGCTTTAAGAACTGGAAAAAAATTATTAGTAAGTGATATACACTTTTTAAGAGATAGAAGTGATGATTTAGATTTAATAACAACTATTTCTGATGAAGAATTTTTAAGGAGAAGTGGATTACGTGGAGAAACTAATGAAGAATCTTTAAGGAAATGGAAAAATGATATTAACGAAGCTTTACAAAAAATATCTCCTGAAAAACTACTAGATTCAGAAGAGTACTTTATGTCTGATTTAATTCCTCTAACAGTTTCTGTTTATATTGACGATATTGATAAATATTATGCTATCGAAGATAAAAATTGGTTAAAACTTTCTCGAAATAAATCTATAGGACGTATTGCCAAAATTTTAGGTAAAACAGATCTTCATGATTATTTATCTAAAAATGGGTTAACAAATTTTCTAAAAGAAGTAGAAATTTATAGAGAAACACATCCTAATGAAATAACTGAACAAGAGTTAAATGCTATTGCTTTTGATCAAATGTTATAGTTATATGATCAAAAAGAATTTTCTTATCAAGAAGATATTACTCGACCAATTGATTTAAGACCAACAAGAGTCTCTTTTATAGAAAATGGACAAAGACGTTCAATATATACAATTCCTATTATCAAAAAAGCTTTTTACGAAGGATAGAAAGGAAAAGAAATTAATCCAAAATTAATGAAAACAATTTCACTTAATTTAAAACAAGGTTTTTATTATGATACCTATAAAGAAATTAAGTAGAATGGTAAATTAAAATATATTCCTGACGAAAGTTCTATAAGACATATTATTTCAGATGTTAAATATGAAAAAGCTTAGACAATTGTAAGTAATATGTTAGCAAGTAAATTTAATACAACTGTTTTTAAAACATTGTCTTAGATTGAAAGAGAAGGATTATTTGATGAAGAAAAATTTTTGGAGTCTATTAAAGAATATCCAAGTAATAAGTTTGATATAAGATTTTTAAAATCAAATGGAAATCACGATTTTATAACTTTTCAAAACATTGATCCAAAAACAGATAAAGTAGTAAAAGGTGATAAAACTATTACTTATTTAAGAGCATCTGTGGATATTAGAAGAGAAAGAGTTATAACTAAAAAAGATGAATTGGAAAGATATAGAATAATTCAATTAAATGAAGATGGAAGTGATTTTATAGAAATTGGACAATATGTTGAAGTAAATAATATTTTTATTCAACATCGTAAAGATAAAAATGGACGTGATAAAAAGATTTATGTTAATGAGAAAAATGAAGAATTGCCAGATCAAAATAAATTTGCAGAAATTAATGGAAAGATATTTAAGAAATTTAATTATTTAAATACTTTTATAACAAATATAGATTCTAAAGAAAACGGACATTCTTCACATTTAACTTATAGTATAGATGAAAAATCAATAGAAGAATTGTGTTCTTTAATTAATAAAAATCAAATAAAATCTGATGATGATTTATTAAAGAAAAAAATAAGTTTTATAAGTGATATACTAAGTAATTTATATAATAGCGATTCTTATATTATATTCGATCAAAGAATTAAAAATAATGATTTATTAAAAAATAAAAGAAATAATGTTCTAAACGGAATTAAAGATTCTAATCCAGAATTAAAAGATTACGTAGATTCAATTCTTGATCCAAAATTAGATGTTGCTGAGGAATTTAATAAAGTTTTAAATAATTTTAAATTAGAATTAAAATCCTCATTTTTAAAATCTTTAGAAGTTATCGCTTCTCGTATTCCAGCACAAACTTTGCAATCTTTTATGTCAATGGAAGTTGTTGGATTTACACAAATGGAAACAAATGTTGCGTATGTATCACATATACAAACGTTTTTACAAGGATCTGACTATGATATTGATAAATCTTATATGATTTCTTATTTCTTTGATGATAATGGAAGATTTATTAAATGGTCTAATTTAATGGACTTAAGTTCTATAGAATCTCTAAATGAATCAACTAAATTACCAGTTCCAAACGGAGTAAGAGTTTTTAAAGATTCTGAAATTTCTAAATTCACTTCTAACAGTGATTTGACGACAATCAATAAAAAATTAAATAGAAGTGATTTATCTCCAGCAAATAGAGAATTATAGTCACATCTTAAAAAAGAAATTGAAGAACAAACTCAAAAAGATTTGGTGGTTATTGACATAACAAATGAATTAGAAAGTGTGTTGTCAAATCCTTCTATTACAAATTATGCTAATTTAATAGATAAAATAGATTAGAATGCAATAAAAGGATATATGGCAGTTAATGTGGAAAAGGGTTATTATGAACCAACAAGTTCTTTTATTACATTTATAAAATACGATAAAACTAAATTTCAAGATGAAAGTAAAATTGATGAAATTTTAGAAAAGATTAGAAAACACGAAGAATATAAAATTCCAGAATCTATAAAATAGAAAGCATACCAAAATGCTAATAGTTCAAAAATTCATTTAATAATAAGTGATTTAGCTAATTTAAATTCAGCTAACACTCCAATTGCTATGCAAGCACCTCGTAATGCTGCTAGTAGAGCTGATAGTAGAGGTTTTACTAAAACTTTTTGGAATCCAGCTGTACCATTTGAAATGCAAAGAGAGAATTAGGTTGGAAAGAATGTAATTGGTATTGCAGCAAATGGAGAAAAAGGTTACTTTACTTTATATTATTACTTTACAGAATGTTATAGTAAACTTAAACAAAATCCAGAAGTTTATAAAGAATTAAGAAAATATTTACAGTTTTCTAAAACATTTAAAAAAATAAAAGGTAGATGGGATGGAAAATTATAGGATGTGACTATAACAAAAATTGCTAATTTAAATGATGAGATTACAGATCAAGGAGATGATTTAGACTATGAAGTAGACCAAATGATTTCTCAAATGTTATCTGCTGCTACTGATAATGCTAAAGAGTTGATTTTAGCTAAAATTAATGCGTCTCCTGATTTAGCTAAAATTTATTTCTTTGGATTAATAATGGGATTTTCATTAAACGATCTTGCTGCTTTTATGACTTCTAATACAGTTAATTCAATTGTATCTTTAGGAGAATCTGATATGTTTAATCCTAACTTAAATAAAATGAATGTAAAAACAGTAGTTAATGCTTTAGCTTCTGATAATTACTATGCTATTTATTCAAGTTTTTTAGGAAACTATTATTCGAGACTTATAACTAAATGGTTTAATAATTATGGTAAAAAAGACCATGAAGGAAAAAAAGTAGTTTTAATTGAAGGTAATTGGATTGGAAGTCTTGATGATTTCATTAAATGTAAATTAGATAATAAAATTAAAATGTCGCTGAAAGAATTTATTCTAAATTATATACCTGAAAATGGAAAACGTGTATATATAAGTTCTGAGGATGAAGATGGTGTTATAATAAATTTCAAAGACGAAGCTCGCACTAATGTTCAAAGACTATCTAAATATATAGATTACTTTGTTGAAAAAGCATCTAATATTGATAAAGATGATTTAACTGAATTTAAAGAGTTGTGGAATTGTTCGAACGAACTTACAAGACTAACTAATACTTTTTTATAGACTAATTAGGGATTACCTACAACATTAGATAAATATGTTAATAAACTTCATGCACTTCAAAGATCTGTATCTGATAGAGAATTAGAAATTGGTGATGAATTATTAACTTTTGCGACAGAAGAAAAAAGAAAAGAAGAGAATGTAGTAATACAATTAGCAAATTTATTTAAGACATTACATCCAGAATATAATGATGATAGTTATTATTATAAAGTAGCTAAAGATGTTCTTGCATATAAGTTAATTGGAAACTTTGATTATAAAAAATGGTTATAGGATGACCATTATAAAGAATTAGTTATTGATTATTATAATTGCATAAAATCCTGTATTAATATTTACCATTTTTTAAAGATACATCCACAATATAATGCAAATATGGATTTATTAGCTATAAGTGAAACTATGACTACTGCAAGTAACCTAAAAACAAATTTAAGTTTAGGAATTTAGCAAATTATGATAGATAAATCTAAATCAAAATACTGGAATAATAAAAATAATAAAAATTTATTTAAAAGTATTGATTAGATTCTTATTCGAGACTTTTTAAATTCTAAAGATATAAGATTAGAATTAAAGTCAGATTGGAAGGTTTATGATAAGTTTTGGAATTTTGAAGAGAATACTCCAACAGAGCTTAATTTAAAGGATGGCTTTGATTTTACAAATTTTAAATTTATATTTGAATAGTATATAGTTCCTGAATTAAAAAATGGAAAATTGCAAGTTAAATTTGGAAATAATGAGACATCTATTTCAGATAATGTTTTTATAAAGGGTTTGAAAATAAGTTTAAATCACGGAAGACCTGTTGTTAATTTAGGAATTGATATGAGTAAAAGATCAGTGTCAGAAAATACAAATATAAAATATAATCAATATCAGATGGGTTTTTCAGCATTAGATTCTTATATATTTCCTTATCTTAAAATAGATGGAAAAGAAGTTTCTGTTTAGGATTTATTTGTATTGTATAATTTAATAGTAAATTTAAATCAATACGGTTCTGACAAACTGACCGGAATATTCAAAGAAATGGTTGGAAAAAGAGATACTAATAGTTTGTATTATCAATATTGGAAATATACTGGTGAGAGAGATATTTCTGCATTTATGATAGATCCTGAAAAATTATAGAAAATTCAGAAAAATGTCGAAGTTGGAATGGCTCCTTTTGTATCAAGATATTCTCTTAGTTATATTGATCCTGGATACTATAAAGTTAGAGATAAAGATAATTTAATAACTTTATATTATGTAAATAGTAATCATA
>Ga0247611_10003702_pt1 | contig 22262 bp, 30 predicted proteins | sample 177DNAGHGhighgp2_FD_192422 | JGI IMG/M metagenome (GOLD analysis project Ga0247611, IMG submission 192422) | Sheep rumen microbial communities from Palmerston North, Manawatu-Wanganui, New Zealand - 1770 DNA GHGhigh gp2 | ecosystem: Host-associated > Mammals > Digestive system > Stomach > Rumen... | reverse complement strand
ATAATATGCTTTATCAATACAGTTATTATAATGATACAGTAAATCTTAATAGTGTCCCTATTTATTATTTATAGCCTAATACTATTATTTCTACAAAAGATGATTTGAGTAAAGTAACTGGCTATTATGTTATAAATAAAATAAATATTTCATTAGCATATAATGGCATGATGTAGATTACTGCGATCAAATCTCCAGAACGAATTTATTGATAAAAAGGAGTGAAAGGAATATATGGCAGCAACTACTGAGTTAAAACAAAAAGTATACCAATTTAAATACTATGGTTCAGATAGTACAAAAAACGAGCCAGAAGGGAATGCTTGGATTGGGCTTTCTAGTGATGCTACAAAATCAAATGATTTATTAGCAAAATATGGCGCTGCTGTAAAAATTGGTATTCAAACATTACCTGGTATAAAATTTTATATATCAGATAGTAATTTAAGTAATGGTATTATTATTGACCATACTGGTGTATATGAATTAGATTTAAGGAATACTACTACAGCAATTAGTAATTTACGATTTGATGCAGCTTCATTGAGTAGAATTGATGAAGTAGATAATGCAAGTTTAATTGTAGATGTATTATGTAATTCTACGAATGATGAGGCGGTGAATTAAAAATGAGTTTTTATGGAAATATTAAACGTGTACAATCTAGTCCATATGTATTTGATAAATATTATCCAAACCGTGCCGCTATGGAAAATGCTGTTCTTACTGATAATGTTTATATTGGAAGATATGTATTAGTAAAATATAATATAAAAGATGATTGGAAACAAGAAGATTTTCCATCTGGTAGTGGAGTTTCTATTGATGATACTCCTACATATTTTGATAAATTTACTATAGTAGAAAATCCAAGTAATGCTGGAACATAGATGAAAAAAGTTTATATTGGTTATGAACTTAATGCTCTTAAAGATATTAATAAATATAATGATACTTTTGATGCTACTGTTTGGCAAAAAATTTATACTAATACTGCAGATGGAGATTAGTTAGAAAAATACATTATGGTAGCAGAATTAAATGCTTCTGTCCCCCGTATGGAATTAGATGTTATTAGTCCAAAATATACAGATGGATCTAGAACTTAGGGCGAATTAAATGAAGAATGGAATGAACCACAAGTTTTACCATCTATTTCTAGTGAAGATGCTTATGTATTTTAGATGCCAAATGTTTTACATTTAGATGTAGGAAAAATGAATGAAAATTTCTATGCTAAATAGTTAATTAATCCAGGAAAAAGATGGCGTATGACCACTGACTTAGATGAGAATGGGATTGGTAAATCTACAAATCCAGATATTAATCAAGGTGGTGGCGGATTAGCAGAAAATGCTATTAGCCACGAAGATATGTTAAGTGATGTTTATAACTACATGAAATGGAAAAATTTCAGAATTAATCCCACTACTGGGGAAATGGAAGAAGTAAATAATGCTGGTCCTATTGATGGGAAAAAATTAGAAACAAAGTTATATGCTTTTGGATAGTTAATTAGTGATTTATATGATGCTCTTTATGGTGTTCCTACAAAAGAAGATGGTCCAAGACCTTTCTATACTGATGAATTAAGTGAAGTTTTATCTAATTATGATAAAGGCTTAGTTGGTATTTTATCATCAATTGCAACCGATATGAAAGGTGACGGCTCTAAAGATTATTATGGACGTACTTTATTACCTGGAATGTATTATTATTTTACTTCTTCTTGGAATAGTGCTGATGAAAATCCAGATAATTTTATTGAGAATATTCCAGAAGTAATAGGTAGTAATAATGAATTAAAACAAAATAAAAGCCATTATCGTATTAATTATTGGGATAATACCTCTGGAAGCTATATAACAAATGTAGCATCTGGACAAAATTAAATAACTTTTTATATTAATTTTTAATATATATATAGGTAAGATATTTTTGAGGAAAGGAGAAAAAGAATGGCTTTCGTAAAATTTTCTCGTGGTTTATTGTCTACTTATAAGAGTTTAAGTAGAAAAGATCCTGATACTTTATATCTTGTATATGAAAGCAATGAGTCTACTTCTGGTTCATTATATTTAGGTACTAAATTAATTAGTAGTGTAACTAATCCTTCTTCAATGTCATTAAATAATTTAACTGATGTAGTTATTTCGGGTGAACTTGAAGATGGAATGTTATTATAGTATAATAGCAGTACAGGCGGAGGGCAATGGGAAGCGGTAAGTCTTTCTGAGGTAGTTGAAAATTTACCAGAAAGTCGTGATAAACTTTCTATTGTTGAATCATTATAGGAAATTGAAAATCCTAGCCAAAAAGATATAGCTATTATTGGTAATGATGCTTATATTTATGTTGATGGAGACTGGGAGCAATTATCTAATTCTTTATTAGAAGATCGTTTATCTGATTTAGAAAGTCAGGTAGGACATCCAGCTGATACTACTTAGGGAATCCCTGCTACTGGTTTATATAAAGACATTGCTGATTTATCAAGTAATGTTTATACAAAAGAAGAAATTGCAACCCAAATTGCCAATGCTGGTCATTTAAAATATGAAATTGTATAGTCAATTGCAGCAATTGATTTAACAACAGATGATACAATTTATCTTGTTCCAAAAAATGTTGCTGATACAGATAATGGATATGATGAATATTTTGTTATAAATGGGGCAGCAGAAAAGATTGGTGATTGGAGCGTTGACTTATCTAATTATGTACAAACAAATGATAATCGTTTGTTAAGTGAAAATGACAAGAAAAAGCTTGATTCATTAGGCTTAGATAATTAGGATAGAGCAACCATTTAGGCCGCTCAAGTTGGTGGCCTAGCTGAAGCTATTTAGGCAAATCAATTAATTAAATCTGTTCAACCTGGAACTTTTGATGTAACCCCTGAAGGGCAATTATAGTTAGTATCTGTTCCAAGTATAGATTTAAGTGGTTATGTTTAGAAAACTGTTTATTAGACTGAAGTGGGAGATCTTGCCTCTCTCACGAATCGAGTTAGTGAAAATAGTTCATTAGTTGATGAAATTAATGTTATTAAAACTAGCATAAAATGGCAAGATATTATAGATTCATAAAAAATAAAAATAGGAGGAAAAATAAATGCCAAACGTAATGTTTAAACGTGGATTACAAGCTAATCTTCCTGCTAATGGTAGTGCATTAGATGGTTCTTTTTATTTAACTACAGATACTAATCGACTTTATGTTGGTAATGGAACTGATCTTGTTGAATTAAATAAATCTATTACTGTTGTTAATTCAGCTGATGAGTTACCTACTAGCGGAGTTGAAGTTGGCCAATTCTATTATATTAAAGGTTCCACTGGTACTCCAGGCACAGACGAGAATGGTAATTCTCGTACTAGAGTAGGTAATATTCTCGCAGTTGTTACTGCAGTTGATGCACAGGGTGAAAATCCTACTTGGGTACAAGTAAACCCAGATACAAATGATAATGATAATGATAATGATTATGTTAGTAGTTTTAGTATTGTAAAAGATCCTTCAAGTACAGCTTCTCAATTAAAATATAAATGGACATTGACTCAAAAAGATATTGATGGACATGAGATTCCTGGTAAATCTTATACCAATATTTTCACTATTGATGCAGCAGATATTACTCAATTAGCTGGTGCTTCTGTTGGTACTGCTGTTACCATGAGTGGTGATGATGCTATTATTAAAACAACTGGTAATGGTTCTGATCCAAATACTAATTTTAAATTAATTAAAGGCGATAACATTAGTATTTCTAGTACTACTGGTGGAGTAGCAATTGCTGCAACTGATACAACTTATCATAATGTGGTTGATGCAACTAATAAAACAATTACATTAACTGATGACAGTGACGATGCAGTAAGTACTACTACTTTTGCTGCCGGTAATGCTATTGATGTTACTTTAACTCAAGGAGCTACAGATAAAGATGGTACTGTAACTATTGCTCATAAAGATATTGCTTTAGTAGAGGCAAATAGTGGCAATGAAACTGTGACTCCAGCTTTTGGTGATACTATTACTGTAGTTTCTGAACTTAGTCGTACTGCATAGGGCCATATTAATGGTATTAAAACTAAAACAGTAACTATTCCTACTCCAGATCAATATAAAATTGGTACTATTAGCGCTGACAATACTGGTAAAATTGCTGTAACTTTAGTTGATGGCGATGGCAATTTAATGTCTTCTAAAGAGTCTGGACAAGACTTATATTATACTGTTAATGGTGTTCCAGTCTATAATAAAGGTTCAATTGATTTTTATACAAAAGCACAAATTGATGCAAAGATTAGAGAACTTGATGGCATGACCTATAAGGGAGTTGTCCCTTCAACTGGTTTACCAAGTTCTAATGTTAAAAATGGTGATACTTATAAGGTAAATAGTCAAGGTATGACTATGCCAGCTCATGTTAATACTACTGAAACTAACATTGAAGTTGGCGATTTATTTATTGCTACTGGTACTGAAGGTAATGATGGTTATATTAGTGGGACTATTACTTGGGACCATATCCCCGCAGGTGGAGATTATGATACTCAATATGATTTTACTGTTGCAAATAATGTAATTAGTTTACAAGATCATGAACAAAATGATAACCCTCAAACTGTTACTATTGCTGGTGGTAATAAATTAACTGCTTCTACTGCTAATGATACAATTACTATTGACCATGATGCTTTAGCAACTACTGGTGCCTTAGCTGATAATGCTGCAGCTCCATCTGGTACTACTACTTTAGATTATGGTGATAGCTTTACTGTAGTTCATGGCGCCAAAGCTGATGGATATGGCCATATTAGTGAAATTCAAACTCAAACTTTCTAGCTTCCTCCTGCTCCAGAAGAAATTTCTTATTCTCTTAAAGGAACAGCTGGAACAAGCACTGCTGGCAAAATTGAGTTAATTAATGGTAATGACGAGCCTACTGGACAAATTCAAGTTCAAAGTGGCAATAATATTACTGCTACAATTACTGCCAGTGGTACAGGTAATAAAAATGCAGTTATTAAGCTTGATCATAATACTCTTACTCCAGCACTCACTAATAACACTACTACTGCTAATCAAACAGCAATAGATGTAGATAATGGTTTTACTGCTATTACAGCACTTGGCTTTGATAATTATGGTCATGTATCCTCTTATATTAATCAGAGATATACTTTACCAGATGATGTATTTGTAACTCTTACTGGTGGTGTATCTGGTAGTAATAATACTGCAACAGTTGCTTTTGATCTTAAAGATAAGGGAGATGACTCTAGAAAAGGAACTGGTGTTAATATCCCAACCTTCTCTATGTCAACTTCTTCTTTAAAGATTGTTACTACTGCAGCTACAGCTTCTGTTCCGGGTAATATTGCTATTGATCTTGAGTGGGGAACTTTCTGATAATTTTAGAGAACAAGGACAATTTTTATCAATCTATTTTATGAAATTTTCATATTCCATTGAAGGAATATTATTAAGGGTAAGGAATATAATAGTCCTTACCCTTATTTTTATTATATTTTTTGGAGAAAGGAGCGCACAAAATGGCAACTGAACCTTTTGTTTTTTAGCCAGTTAGAGGTACTGAAGAGACTATTTAGAGTATGACCACAATTAGAGATGGTTATCTTTATTTTGCTTATGATACCGGAAAAATTTATTTGGATAAAAATGGTCATCGTTATCCTATGGGAAGTAGCTCTAGTGGAATTAGCTATGCTCACGGAACTTCTGATGAAATTATAAAACTTTTTCCAGATGAAGAGAATAATTTTGAGTATACTTTTTCATTTTCTATACTTGATGATTTAACCACTGTTCCTCATACAGATACTTTAATTTTAAATTCTGATGGAAGATTTTTCAGAGTAATTGCAGTTGATGAAGAAACACAAACTATTAATGCTATTTTATTAGCAGTAAGTGGTACTGGTGGCGGTGGCGGAAGTATTATTACTTATTCAGATAAGGCTAAAATTGAAAGAAAAGAACCTGAATCTCGTTATTTAATTAATGGGAAAGAAGCATTTATTGAAGTATATGGAATTTCTGGCAAAGATGTTGATGGTTCTATTTTAGATGAAAATCTTCTTATTCATTGGACTTTATCAGAAAAAACTGAAACTGGCATTTTAAGTCAATATGCTCAAGGAAGTTTTACTGTTAAAAGTTCTTCTTAGGATTCTCCTATTTGGGAAAGATTTGAATATGGTACAAAAGCTCGTCATTCTAGTACTAATGTATTAACAATGTGGGCTAGTGGTAGTTCAAGTACTGATAGTAGAGAATTTTCTTATGAGTTTTATACTTCTAATCTTGAATTATTACGCCATTCTAATTTTAGTAATGTAAATACTTATAACCCAAATAATATTACAATTTATTGTACTACTATTGGTAACTTAGAAAAAATTATTTATTATTACTTTGAATCTGATGGAGAAATGGTTTGTTTAAATCCAAATGGTACAATTCTTCCATCTGGACCTAATGAGCCAAGTTTTTCAGTTCCGCGCAATTTAGCTACTCATGGCGCACATAAAGTTCGTATTGAATTATATCAATATATTAATGGAAAAGCTGATAAAACTTCTAGCGCAACTCCTATTGAAATGGAAATTGGTGTTGTTGATAGTTCAAGTCAATTACCTGTAATTTGGCTTGGTGAATATAATACTGAATATTATTAGTATGATTCTGTAAAAATTCCTTTTAGAGTTTATGATCCAAATGCTACTTTAGGAACTACTATTACGTTATTTAAAGATAGTAATAAAATTGGTACTAGAACAATTACTGATACTGAAAATTTTTCAATTTGGGAAATTGTTGATACTGATTTAAATATGCAAAACTATTATGCTATTGCTTGTGGCCAAGATGAAAATGAAGTAAGACGAGAAATTTCTTTCTTAGTTTCTGAAGATCCTACTCGTGTAGATATGAAAATTGCTGAAAGCGATTTAAGATATGTCTTTAATGCTAGCGGTCGTAGTAATAGCGAATCTTTAGCTAATAGAATTAAATGTAGTTATCAAGTAAATGAACAAGAAAGTATTGATGCTCAATTTGAAAACTTCAATTGGTATAACAATGGTTGGGTGACAGATGAAAATGGCAATACTTGTTTACGTATTAGTAATGGTGCAAAATTTACAATTCCTTTAAAACAAACTAAATTTGCTACTCAAAATTCAGCTAATCAATCTCATACTTTTGAATTTTAGTTTAAAGTTCGTAATGTACAAGATTATAGCCAAATTCTTCATAATGTTACTCGTTATAAAGGCAACACCGATGATCGTTATGACACTTATCCTAATTGGGTTGATAATGATGCATATGAAGCTTTTAGTGGATTAGATGCTAATGGAAATATATCAACAGAGAAATAGGAAGAATATTTAAGTTGGCATAATGGTATTAAATTTGATAACTATGATGCTTTCTTGCAATGGTATTTACCAGCTTACATCCAGCATTATCCAGATTGTGGATGGCCTCCTTCTTATGATGATATTGAGTATCGTAAGACTGAGAAAATTTTAAATACTAATTACGCTTCTGGTAAATATTATGATGGTACTCATGGTATTTGTATTGGAGCACAAGATGCTTTATTTACAAATGGTGTAGATACTGTCAATGTAGCTTATGTTGAAGATAAACTTATTAATTTAAGTATTGTTTATTCTCATGGTAATGGTGAAGATGGCGGTAGCAATAAATTAATGTCTATTTATTTAAATGGTATGTTAACTGGTGTTGCAAGATCTACTATTAGTGGGCCTTGGAATATTGGTGAAAATGATACTATGAATATTGTATTTGATTCTAATTATTGTGATTTTGATCTTTATAAAATTAGAATTTATAATACTGCTTTACCATTATCTTCTATTTTAGTTAATTATATGGTTGACTTAAAAGATCCCGTAGGTTATGATTTAACTAAACTTGCAATTCCTAATAATACATTGGGTGAAGTTTTATTAGATTATAATGAAATGATTAAATATAATAATGAACATCCTGATGGATATATTATGCCTTATTTAATCTTTACAACTAAAGAAAGTGAAGATAATGTATTACCTTATAGTAAATCAGTTCCTCTTGATGATATATCTATGGAATTTGTTAATACTGGATTAGATAGAGCATATGTTACAGGTGAATTAAATTCTTTAGCAGACAGAGCTGGAACAACTGTAGAAGAATATTATAAACATCATTGTCCTTCTTGGAAAGGCGATCATATTCGTCTGCAAATACAAGGTACTTCTTCTGAATTCTATCCTCGTAGAAATTATAAAGCAAAAACTAAAAATCCAGATCCTGCAGACCCAGATAAGAAGAAAGTTGTGCAAATGTATATGAATCGTGGGCCATTTGCCTAGAAATATATCTCTGAAGATGAACAAGAAAGAGCTGAAACTCATCTTGATTGGTTCTACTATGACAATGATATAGTTGGTACAACTAAATTTACTTTAAAAATTGATTATATGGAATCTTCTGGTACTTATAACATGGGTTTTGCTAATTTAGTAAAAAATGCTTATACGCATCATCCATTTTATGAATATAATAAAGCAGGCGCTTTTGTAACTGAAGATCCTGATAGTACAACTGAAGTAGTTGCTGATACATATCAATCTGGAATTTCTTATTGGTATAGAAACCATAAAGGTAATTGGAAAGAAGCAGCTCCATCTGAACGTATTGAAGATAATTTAATTGTAACTAGCGCCGAAGACTTTGCTAAAGGACCATGGCAATTAGCTCAAGAGCAATAGCTTGGTGAATTAGGATTAGAAAAAGTTAAAGTAGCTAAAGAAGGCGCGGATGGATATAATACTTGGTATATTAGAGAAGTTGGATATAAGAATGTAACAATCTCTAATATTGACGATTATAGAACATCTGTCCAAGGTTTCCCAGTATTAGCATTCCATCAAACCACAGATGCAAATGGAAATAGTACTGGTATTAAATATATCGGTCGTTATAATATGTTATTAGATAAAGGTTCTGATGAAGCTTTTGGCTTTAAAGTTAATAAAGTTTATAATAAGTTTGTAAAAGATGCTAAAAATAGACCAGTAGAAATTGCTAAAGTTGCTGAATGTTGGGAAGCTGAAAATAACTCTCGTGGTTTTTGTTCTTTCCGTGATGCAGCACTTAATAGAGCTGAAAATGATGATAGATTTTTTGATTATGATAAATTAACTACTGCTGGAGCTCCAGTTGTAGCAGATTATTGGGAATATCGTTATCATGACAAAGCAGATTCATTAGATGTACTTTATGAATTAAATACTAGTATTGCAGATGCCGAATCTAAAGCGACTGTTTTAGCTCAATGTGGCGTAGATATTGCAGATCCAACTCCACTGACTTGCCCAGATGGTAGTTATACTGGCGTTTATAACCAAGGTATTAAAAATGGTGGAGACGCTTTATTAGATATTTATTCTAATTGGGAAAAAGCTGTAAAATGGGTTTGGAGTACAAATCAAGATTCTGTACCTTCTGCTGGTGTATATAATTTAGTAGATGTAGGTAAAAAATTATATGAACCTAATAAATATTATATTGCTTCTGTAATTGATGGAGAAGTTGTTTATACTATTGATACTTCAAATAGTTATGATGATTAGCAAGTATACTATGAAGAAGAAGACGGAGAAATGGTTACTATTAAATTATGCAGTTCTGCTGATTTAGTATATGCTCCAGATACATTCTATATTGATTCTGGTCTTGGCGATTATGTATTAGACCCTGATGGTGTTTTTAATGCAGGTATTAATTATTATCGTTTGACAATGGATGAAGAACATAGTGGAGCTAAACCATTAGATTCTCCTGTAATTTATAATGGCCGTACTTATAATTATGATACAAAAGAATATCGTAATGCAAAATTCACTAATGATTTAGAGAAACATTTTAATTTAGAATATTTAGTAACTTATTTTGTTATGACAGAAGTTTTTGAATGTTATGACTCTCGTGGTAAGAATGCTATGTTTGGTTCTTGGGGTCCAATGACAGAAAATGGCGATTATATTTGGTTCCCAATGTTTTATGATATTGATACTTAGCTTGGTATTAATAATACCGGTATTCCTTCTTTTGAGTATTATGTCGATGCTACTGAAAATGGTACATTCTCTACCAATGATAGTATTTTATGGAATAACTTATATCGTAACTTTAAGAGTGCTATTATTCAAAAATATAGACAATTAAAAGGAGTAAAATCTACTTTTGATACTCTCTCAATTCCTCCTCTTAAATCCATTGATCGTATTGAAAAATGGTATTTAGCAGACCCAGAAGAATGCAAGAGTATTTCTATGCGTGGTGAGCGTCCTTTAATTGCACTTAACTTAGATGAATATTATAAATATATCACTATTACTAATAGTAAAGCGGGATATCAAGATCGTTACGGCGGTATTGGAATTGATAATGGTACTTATTTCTATGCTTTACAAGGTGATAGAAGTTTATCAAGACAGCAATTTTTAACTAACCGTTTAAATTATATTGATTCTTGGTTAAATCAAGGTAACTATGAACGTGGTGGTACTAATAATATTCGTGGTCGTATTGCCGCAAATAGTCCATCAAATACTTCAGATAAATGGATTGAAGGTATTAATAAAAATACTGAACCAACCCTTGAAGTAAATGTCCCATATTGGACAGATTCAACTGAAACTATTAAAACACATATGTTTGATGGTGAATATTGGATTACTATGGAGCCTGTTCGTAATTCCTATGTTACTGTTGGTACAGATGCGGCGAATTTCCCATCATTGAAATATACTAACCTTGAAGGCCCAGTAAAATTTAAAACTCCTGACCTTGAAAATGGTGTACGTACAAGTGGCGGATATCATGAACAACTTTATTATATTTATGGTTTAGACCAAATGAAGAGTTTAGGAGATATGAGTAAATTATATTGGACTGAATTTAATATCGAAGGTAAAGCTACTAAAATGACAGATTTACTTTTAGGATATGATGGGGTTGATGAAAACGGAGTTCATTATAAAAATGATGGAATTAATATGTATGGTATCCATGCTAGTAATTCTAGTAGCGATAATGGTGGTATGCCATTATTAAAACGCGTAAATCTTTCTTATATCACATTTAATGATGCTGCTCCTACTTATGATTTTAGTAGTTGTGAAAAATTAGAAGATTTTAGAGCTATTGGTTCTAATATTACTAATATTACTTTTGCAGATGGCGTAGCTTTAAAGACATTATATTTACCAGATTCTATTCGTATCTTAAATTTAACTGAAGCAACTAAATTAAATAATATTGTTACTTCTTATTAGGCACGTGATGATTCTAATGATATAGATGTTTTACCTGGTTTATATATACCAGGTTTAACCGATGCCGCTTCTGCTTCTGAGGCTACTTCTAATATTACAACAATTAATCTCATTGGAGATTGTCTTGGATATGATAGTTATAAATTATTAACTAATTATTATCAAGCTCGTAGTGGCGCAAATGCTTCTTATATTACAATTACTGATGTTGATTGGAGTCCATATAAACAATTAACTGAGGGTGCTGAATATAGTGAAGCTGATGCTAATAATGGCTTATATTGGGTAGACAATGGACATTATTCATTTGATGCATTTACAGCCAGTGATTATACAGATATGAAATGGAGATTAGCTTTAAAGAATGGTGAGCTGTATAGGCTAGACACTTCTATTGATGCTAGTGTAATTAAAAATACAGATTTATTATCAAATCTTAAAAATAATTCTAAATTTTATAGTACAGCAGCTGAGGACAATGAAGTTCCTATTGTTACTGGTATTATTTATGTTGATAATGATGAAGCTGTAAATGAAAAAACTATTGAAAATGAACTTGGTTCTAGCTATCCTGGACTGAAATTATTCTTTAAGAATATTGAAAAAGTACCTACTGCTAAATATGTAATCTTAAATGATGATGGAACATATGATTTATTAGCTAGAAGAAGTTTAGGTGATGATGAAATATTCTTCCCAGACCCAGCAGATTTAATTAATCAATCTATTTTAGATGGATATGATACTCGTTCTCCAAAATATGACTTCTATGGTTGGAGTTTAGAGCCATTAAGCCCTGCAAGTACTAATGCATTAAATGATGAAGAGTGGTATTTAAGTACTAAAGGACATTTAGTAAAAACTACTACAAATGTCAATGTAATTCCTGCTGATTATCAATATAATAATTGGAGTGAATTAAGAAAAGAAGCTAATAAATATGATTATGTATTTTATGCGACTTACTATATTCATAAATATAAAATGCATTATATTGATGGCAATGGAACTGAAATAGCAACAGTATTTGTCCCTGCTGATAATTTTATTACTGATTATCCAGTTAATGTTTTACCAAATAAAGATGACTCTACTTTAGATATTTATAGAACATATAAATGGTTAGGGTGGTCATTTAGAGAAAATGGTACTGTTGAAGAATGGACTAATAGTAATATTGGTAAAGCAGCTAGAGACAGAACATTTTATGCTATTTTTGAAGAAGCTAATGTTTTTGATAGTATAGTAAGCCAAGATTATTTTGACTTTACTATAATTCCAGATGGATATCAAGATACAATTTCTGGCTATGTAGATGAAGATGAACGTCTTAGAGTTATCAATGCTGAGTACAATGTGGCTGGGCCTACTTGTGCAATCGCATTAAAACCTGGCGTTATACTTAGTGGTAAAATTACATTACCAGCAATGGCAAATGTAAGCTATAATGGCCAAAAAGTAAATCTTCCAATCACTCATATTTCTGATAGAGGTTTTTACAATAACACTTCTATTACTCATATTTTCTTTGAAGAAAATAATAAATATAGAGTTATTGGAGCTAGAGCATTTTCTTTAGAAAATGCTTATGTTGGAGACGGATCTAAATTAAAATATATTGATTTTACTCCTTCTGCAACTGAACCTCGAGCAGGTTCTGGTAAAAAAATAAGAGTAATTGGAAACTATGCTTTTTAGTTCTGTCAATCTCTTACCTCTTATGAAATGCCAACTCACCTAATAGATCTTGGCGCGTATGCTCTTGCTAGTTGTTATAATGGAGCTGCCAACACTGTTATTAGAATTGGTGGAGAAGTTATGAGAATTGGTACTTACGCAATTAATAACCTTTACCTTGGTTCTAACTCTGGTTTGATAATTGGTAATGAAAATAATCTTTCTCAAATTGATTTTAAATTATATAATTATGGTAATCAGAGTAATGCAGAAAGACGTCGTAAGAGAATTAACCAAAATACAAATGGTGTATTTGATTATGTCTATTTTTATAGTGCAAATTATGATAGTCTTGACGATTAGGCTGGAACAATTTCTGGTCATGAAACAACTGTAAGAGATGCTTTTGATCCATCTGATAATGTTACCGTAATTTAATAAGGAGGAAAACAATAATGACAAAACAAGTTTTGTATCGTTATCTTGGTACTAATGGTACTATTTTAACTCCTATTCATCTTAAAGGAGCCTATGGCGTAAAACTTATTAGAATTATTGCCGACTCCGATAAAATGCTTACTTGTGACAAAGGAGAAACTCTTCTTAATTCTGTCCTTGTCCCAGAAGAGGAAGTAAGTAATTGGGTAGAAGTAAGTAAATAAACATATTAAAAATTTAATTGTAATTAGAGAGGAGAAAAATTTTTCTCCTCTCTAAAATTTGAAAGAAAGGAAGATAGTACCTATGATTTCAAAAGTTAATAAAAGCAATAAAGCTTTATATGAAGCTCGCCTTGCTGAAATTAATAGACTTTTACATGAGCAAAATTTACTCGCAAATGATGAAGTAGTAGATACTCTTGAATCATATTATCAACATATCGTTGAAATTCAAAAACTTCCTGTGCGCTATGTCGATCCTGATACAGGCGAGGCTTATAAATCAAAGTATTTATTAATGCCTTTAGACGAGCCTTTATTCCAAATTGATGCAAATAAACGTAGCATTACTGTTCCTACTGATTTTGCAAAGAATGGTATTGGCGTAAAAGGTGATCATCGTGCAGAAGTATTATATTTTGCTATTGATAGGTATTTTGATGCCAGAGATTTATATGATGGCACTGATTACATTATAATCAATTGGCAATTCCGTGGTCCTAATGATAGCCGCAATAAGGAATTAGAAACTCATACTTCTATTGCTCTTGCTCCAGATGATACTTATATCCCTGGACAAATTGTATTTGGTTGGGTCATTGAACAAGATATGACTCCAACTAAGGGCACACTTAGTTTCTCTATTGCATTTGTATCTAAAAATGCTGATAACACTTATAGTTATGCCTTTAATACTACTGTTGCTAGTGTTACTGTAAATGATTCCTTAGTATTAGAAGATCCTTCTATCTTATCATCTTTAAAACGTCCTATTTTTGAAAGACTTAGAAATTCTGAATTTACTCCTGATAATGTTGATCCTGTTGAAAATCCTGTATGGAGAACTGGTCAAAATGTTATTTGGGATGAAGAAGAAGGCATTTCTGGTTTATCCGGTCTTCCTCTTATTGCTAATTTTGCATATAATAATGAAGATAATGAAGAAGATGAAGTTCTTCTCCAGGCCGTTGGTGCTGTCGTAGACCAAGAAGGGGTTAATATCAAGTATACTTGGTCTGGTATGGAATTTGCAAATGGTAATTCTATTTCTCGTGATCCAGAGGTTGTACGTGAAGCCGATGGTCCTTCAAGAGAAACTGACTGGGTTCCAACAAAAGACACTGTTGCACAAGAAGGCATTGTTTATTGGGTTGGCGATGGTCGTGTAAAGACCAGACTTTCTATTGCTGCTGGTGAAGATCTCCCTGTTGATCAAGCTGTATATGAACTTGGTAGTTCACAAACTGTTAGTGCCGCCGGTGATTATCTTGTAGAAATGCAAGGTTCTCGTATGGGCGCTACTAGTCGTTCAGTCCCAAGTAAACACTGCATTATCCCTCATGCCGCTATTCCAGCAGTAACTCTTAGAGTAGAGGGCGTTGCTCCTGATGCTAATTATGCAGCAAATAGTGATGGATATATTGTTGATGATGAAGATGTCGCAAAAGGCTTTATCTTTATTGGTGATGATGCTCCAAGTGTAAAAGCTATTGTTACTAAAGATGAAACAAATGTTAGAGGCAGAAATGATATTGCTAGTGTTGAAGTAGTTGCTAAAAAATTATCAATTGCTCCTAATGATAGTAATGCAGAATTAGCTCAAGCCAATCAAGATGCTGTTGAAATTAAGCAAAAAGATAATAAAATTATGATTGTTGGTCATCTTGCTAATCTTAATTCTTATCTTTCTACCAATGATTATCAAGCAAGTCTTGGCGCATCTAAATGGATTGCCATTGATTTAGGTACAAATATTAGTGATATTACAAAATTAACTTGGAGTGGTTCTCCTCTTACTCAAGATGATGTTAATGAAGCCACCAGCGTTGGTTTAGATGCAGGCCATATTATTTTCTGGGCTCGTGCTGAACAACTTCCAAAAGTTATTAAACTTGGTAGAGCTGGTTATGCGGATAGCGAATACACTATTGTATTTATTGATGCTGATGATTATACTGAAGAAGATGAAGGATTTGATGCAGACAAAGCATTAGCTAATGCTAGAATGGGTATTATAAAAGAATCTGAACTTGGTAAGATTGCTTTCATTATTGCTGATGGTGAAAGTGAACCAACAATTGATGATTTTGATAATGCTGAATGGGTGCGTTATTCAGATAATCAATTATTTGATATTCCAAGTAATAATGCATCTGCTGAAGGCACTTATTGTGTATATGCTGCAAATGAACGTAACCATAGCTATAGTATCTCTGAGCGTTCTGATTTAATCAATGTTTCAAAGATTGCTCCTAAATTATCTGGTATCTCTGTAACAGTTAAAGAAGGTTCAAACTTCAATCTCGTTTTATTAGAGAATAATGCTACTAAGATGAGAGAAAATGAGCAAACTCATGCTATGGAGCCAACCACATTTAGAATGGATAATAATGGTGCTGAATGCACTATTAGCGTTACTGATAATTTTGAATCCTTCAAGAATGATGTAGAGTTAAGTTTAGTGGTAAAAGAAATTGATCCTAGCGCATGGGCTGCCGATGGAAAAATTGTATTTGTCACTGATGATATAGAGAGACCTTATGAGTATAGTGTTGATAGTGAGAATAAATTTACTATTAATGCAAATGACCCTGGTGCATTTATTGTTGAAGCAGTCACCGTTTATAATGGTGTAAAGCGTATTACTGATACAGAGCCATTCTATATTACTACTCTTTATTAATTCATAAATAAAAGGAGGAACTGATTATGATTACTAGTAGTCAAGAATATCAAGAATTTTTGGCTGGGATTGCAGAAACAGCTCCTTCAACGATGAAAATGAGAATTCCTACTTATGAGCCTGTTTATGAAATTGATTTAAATACTCGTAAAATTACTCCTCCTCCTTTCATAGGAGTTGAAGGAGACCATGAAGCAGAATATATCTATTTTCAAGTAGATAGATATTTTGATGGACTTGATTTATCCAATGCTATTGGTTTGATAGTATTTAAAAATGCAAAAAATGAAGAATATTATCAAATAATTCCTTACTATGATATTTATAGTATTGAAGGAAAAATTATTTTCCCTTGGATTATTCAAGCCCCTGCCGCTCTTTATGGTGGAACAGTTTCTTTTTCAGTCAAATTTTATCAAGTAGATCCAACCTCTGGAAAATTACTTTATGAATTAAATACTCTTATTGCAAAAACAAAAGTATTAGTTGGTTGGGCTAATATGACCGGTCAATCTCATACTTATGAAATGATTGATCCATAGTCTTTAATTGCAAATAGTGAAACAATTGACAAACTAAATAGACTTTTAGCTCTTGAAAATGAATTAAAAGTTTATTGGATTGATGTATAATTAAATAGGGACGAAGACTATAATAAATCTTCGTCCCTTATTCTTAAATTTGAATTTTATTAGATATTTATTATCTATTTATATATATTATATTTTGAGAAAAAGGAGGAATTGTTTTGGGCATTTTAGTAAGCAAAATGGGCTATGCTAGAGTAAATATTGAGTTATTAAATAATGCAAAGATTACTCCTACTGGATGGGAGACTCCATCAGATATTAACAATGGTAAAGCAGTTACTTTTCGTTTTGAATATGAGTGGACAGATAATAATACAATTTGTAATATTTCAAACATAAAATGGTATCCTAGTCAATATCACCAAGATACTACAACACCAAGTAATAGTACTTGGTGGCCAATTATAAATAATACTGGTACTACAATTACAGATGATACTAAAATTTCATTTGACGCTGAAGGAGTATTTGATTAGAATGGAAAAATAAAATTAACTTTTGGTAGTACCGTAAGAACTATTACAGATAAAAAATTAGATGGATGTTGTGATGATAATACTTTAAACAATGGGACAGATACAATTTCTGTTACAAATATATAGGCTCCTTAGTTATTTGGTAGTTTTGAATATTCTTATAAAGTTAGATATGTAGACTATGATGAAAATGGTCAAGATGGAACTTGGGTAGAAGTTACTAATGATTTAACCAAAACAAGTGAATATAGTGATATTGAATATTTTATTAAAATAGATAATATTCGTATTCCTAAAATAAGTAAATATCAAAATAATGTAGTATTTACTAAAGACGGAATAAATGAATTAATTGACAATATTAAAAAATATCCTATTACTAGTATTACTGAAATTTCTGATACTACTATATGGAATAATTATACTCAAGGAAAACCTTGTTTACAAGTTACCTATGGGGATACTACAAAAGAATTTAGTGGTTATAAAAAAGCTGATGGTTCAGATTAGGATACGACCACTACTGGATATCAATATGTCCCAGTGGGTAGTAATATTAAATTTAAAGATACTGAAGGTAATGATTTAAATAAAATTACAACAAATACATCTCAAAAAACAGGTACATTTAGAGTAAGTGTTAATAGTGATACTTTTGAAGTTCCTATAAAAGGATTAGCTGGTGGAAGTGATTCTATCTCTCTTGGCGGTAGTTTAATTCCAACAATTGATTCACAACCTAGTAGTGGTGGAGGATATAACTTAGGTAGTAGTGACTATCAATGGAATGTATTATATGCTAGGGCCGCAGTTTTTGGTAATGCAAATGAAGATGATGGTCAAAGTGATGCAGTGTCTAATGTAAGACCATATGCCAATAATACTGGCTCATTAGGAACAAGTGACTATAGATGGGGTAATTTTTATGGAGTAAATGGATACTTTGATAATTTAATACCATTAGATAATGATAATGATACTAAAACAAATTTAGGTTCAGCTTCTACTCCTTGGACTAATGCATATATTACTAATCTTGTTACCCCAAATGGTAGTACATTGACTATGAGCGGTCCATTAAATATTACTAGTACTGCTGGATATACTGAAGCAGCAGAAAAGCCAGATGCAACAACATATAATGTTAATGCTATCTAGTGCGCTGGTGGTGCTTATTTTGCTAAAAATTTAAGTGCTATGCGAGTATATAATGCAGTATTCAATGACTATGCTGAATGTCGTACAACTATTGATCTCACTCCAGGTCATGTAGTAATTGATCAAGATGATGGGTCATTAGCCTGTTCATCTAAGCGTCTCCAACCAGGTGCGCAAGTAATTTCTGATACTTATGGTCATTTGATGGGTGCAACAGATAAAGCAAAAACTCCTATTGCAGTTGCAGGAAGAGTTCTTGTATATACATATTAGTCTCGTGAAAATTATCATGCAGGTATGGCTGTATGCTCTGCACCAAATGGCACAGTTGATATAATGTCTCGTGCAGAGATTTGCGAATATCCAGATTGTATTGTTGGTATTGTTTCAGAAATTCCAAACTATGAAATTTGGGGTTCTGATAATGTAAAAGTCGATGGTCGTATTTGGATAAAAGTTAAATAATATAACAAAAAAGGGAAACTCTTATAAAAAGAGTTTCCCTTTATTTTTTTTATCTATTTATTAATGAGTTACAAACATTAGAATGAATAAGAAACTAATAATCCATGTTCCAACAGGAACTTCTTTAGCCTTACCAACTAAAATCTTCACAAGGATGTAACTAAGAATACCAATCGCAATACCATAACTAATACTATAACTCAATACCATCATCATAATAGTAAGGAATGCAGGTAGCGCAATTTCGATATTCTTCCAATTTATATTCACAATACCACTCATCATAATAACGCCCACATAAGCAAGGGCTGCGGCAGTCGCGCAACTTGGAATAAGTGAAGCGATAGGAGTAAATACCAATGCGAGCAAGAACAGCACACCGGTTACAAAACTTGCTAATCCACTCTTGGCTCCTGCGGCAATACCACTAGTACTTTCTACATAACTTGTAACAGTAGAAGTACCAAGAATAGCACCAGCGCAAGTAGCAATAGCATCACTCAACATACATTTCTCAAAGTTAATAGGTTTGCCATCTTCATCAAGTAATCCACCTTCAGCACAAGCAGAATAAAGAGTGCCAAGGGTATCAAACATATCAACAAGGCAAAAGGCAAGAGCAGAAGTTACTAACATAATCCAAAGATTAGCAGTACTATGATTAGCAAGATAGCCAGAAAAGTCAAATCCATGGCGGAAGACTTCACCAAAAGATAAAGTGCCAAAATCTCTAAATGCTTCACTGATAGAAAGATTTAGACCAAGAGCAAATTCATTATAAAAACCTGGAATGGTAAAGCCTAATGCATAATAAAGAACCGTGCCAATAAGAATACCAAGAAGGACGGCACCTTTCTTATTCTTTGCGCGAAGAGCACAAATAATAACAGTAGTTACCATGGTAACAAGAACAGGCATTACTCCAGCCCAAGTGGCTCCACCAGTAAGGAAGTTGAATGAGACAAGACCAGTAAGAGTAGATGGATTGTCAACAATTAAACCACTATTTTGGCAGGCGATAAAGAAGATAAAACCACCAATACCAACACCAATTGCATGGCGAACAGCAAGAGGAATAGACTCATAAATCTTTTTACGAAGTCCAGTGATTGTCAAAAGAATAAATAAAATACCGTCAAACAGAACAAAGACAAGAGCATTAGCATATGAAAATCCAAAGGATAAACAACATGAATATACAAAGAATGCGTTTAGCCCAAGTCCTGGGGCCTGCGCGATAGGCATGCCAGCGAGGAAAGCCATGAGAAAACATCCTACAACAGCAGAAAGAGCAGTACAAATATACATAGCACCAAATGGGATACCCAATGTTGCAAACATATTAGAGTTTACAAATAAAATATACGCCATTGTGAGGAATGTAACAAGACCGCCAAGAATTTCTGCACGAACAGTTGTGTTCTTCTCATTTAGATGAAAAATTTTTTCCATAGAAATGAATAACTCCTTTATTTATAATATTTAAAAAATTACATAATTATTATACTGTAATTTTTTATTTTTGTCAAAATGAAAAATTGCGCTTTACCAAATTTTTTTATGTTTTTTGTGAAAAATTTGGTAAAGCGCTTTTTCTATTTTATGCACTTCTAAATTCAACTTGGTATACTGCTGGTTCAGGGGCTGCTCCACTATTAGAAGCAGTTAGAACACTGCCAGCGTAAGCCTCTGTTTGATTTAGAGTTGTTGTACAATTAGTACCATCAGAACTTAAAGCAGTAGTAGTATAAATATATGGAGTAGTAATAGTATTACTATCTCTATAAGTCCAAGAAGGAGTAGTCCAATAATAAGGACGAGCGTCATTATATCCTTCTTTATATACTTCATCTAATAATGCTTGTAATTCTTCTTTGGTAAAACTAATTTTACCATTTTTATCTGGATAGAATACCTTTACTTTCATATTTCTTTATTTTTCTCCTTTATATATTTATCTAAAGCGTCAGGGGATAAATAATATTCACAAGGTTGACAATAGAAATGACTATTATTAATATGAATTTTATCACAAATTATACAATGAGCCATTTTAAAAGCATCTTCATTATTTAATTTAATAGAATTTTTTACTCCTAATAAAAAATAAATGTTATTTGGATTATTCTCTATCTCTTCATAATAATGAAGTTGGTGAATATTCATACTTTCTTTTGGTATCATCTTAAAAGAAGAACGTGTATATTTCTCAGTAAATATCGGATTTGAACTATTAAGAAATATTGGCATCCTTTTTTTCCTTTAGCACTAAATTCAAAATAATACCAACAACCAATGCTAAACCAGTCGCAGAAAGACTGATTGTTGTACCTCCAACGACAAGACCGCTAATACCAAGAGAAAGAACAGTTGATACAATTACTAAATTCTTTTGAATATTTAAATCTGTCTTTTGGAGCATTTTAATACCACTACAAGCAATAAAACCGTAAAGAATTATAGCCGCTCCCGCGAATACGCAGCTTGGTATGCTTGCGATGAAGGCTTGGACAGGAGCGAGGAATCCGAGTAAGATAAGGATAATAGCCGCCCCGAAGGTGACACGTGTGGAAGCCACTCTACTGAATCCAACACAGGCAACTCCTTCTCCATATGAGCAGATACCAAGTCCTCCGATTGCTGTGCCAGCAATGTTAGCCATTCCTTCACCAATGAAGAGTCTACCTAAACCTGGTTTTTTGTATAAATCAACACCAATAATACCTCCAAGTGCGGCGTGGTCACTAAGACATTCCATCATCGCAGAAATTGTATAAGCAATATAAATTATTACCACAGGGAGAACTGCGGTCCAATCCACAGAAGTCCAATGTAGAAAAGCAAAGTCTGGAACTTTTATAAATGTCAAATTGGCAAATACACTAAAATCAACAATTTGATATACTCCAGTCAAAGTAAGAATAATCGCATAAATATAACCAATTAATGTTCCTACTAAGAATGGAAGAATTTGCCAAAGTCCTTTCGCATAGTGTGAAATTATCGCAATGCTAATCATTGTAACAAATGCCACACTTACACCCCACATATTAGTTACACCATTAATCTAAACATATGAAAGAATAAATGGCATAAGGTTGACACCAATAACTACAGTAACTGCGCCAATCAGCGCATGAGGGAATATTTTATAAATCTTCTCTACT
>Ga0247611_10003700_pt1 | contig 22265 bp, 28 predicted proteins | sample 177DNAGHGhighgp2_FD_192422 | JGI IMG/M metagenome (GOLD analysis project Ga0247611, IMG submission 192422) | Sheep rumen microbial communities from Palmerston North, Manawatu-Wanganui, New Zealand - 1770 DNA GHGhigh gp2 | ecosystem: Host-associated > Mammals > Digestive system > Stomach > Rumen... | reverse complement strand
AAGCAAATATGAAGGATGTTCCATTAAAGTATAACCATATGGACTCCTTTTTAATTTTGGCAAGAACTAAGAATAAATCACTTAGCTTGTCAGTTGATGAAAAAGGTTTAAAGGTTCATGCAGAGCTGCTTAATACAACTACAAATCAAGATGTATATAAGATGGTTAAGGCTGGACTTTTAGATAAGATGAGTTTTGCGTTCACTGTCAAAAAGCAAAGCTGGGATAGAAAAACAGAAATACCTCTAAGACGTATAGAGGAAATTGACAGACTTTATGATGTGTCAGTAGTTGATTTGCCGGCATATGAAGGCACATCAATTTATTCACGTTCTTTAGATTTAGTGGAGACTGAGCTAAAGGCTATGGATTTAGCTAAGCGTGAAGAGGAAGCAAAAGTTATCAGAAAAAGAATAAGCATTAAATCAATAATATAACGGAGGATCTAAATATGAACTTAAATGCTAGAAAAAAAGAAATTGAAGCTAGACTTGCTGAAATTAGAGGTCTAGTTGATAAGGAGACTGATACTGAAAAGTTATCAGCTTATGAAAAGGAATGTGACGATCTACAAAATGAGCGTTCACAAATTGTAGCAAAGTTAAATATTGCTGATAAGACAATTGTAAAGCCAATTGTTATAGAGAAGAATTCAGTGGATAAAACTGAATTAGAGGCTCGTGCTAAATCAATGAGAGAGGGTAGAACCATCACTGTATCAGCTGATGAAATCTTACTACCTAACCATGTTGATACTACACTTGCTCCATATCCATTCCAAGAAGTATCTACATTAGTAGATAAGGTTAAGGTTGTTAATTTAAAGGGTGGAGAAACATATACAAAGTCTTTTGTAAAATCTCATGGAACTGCAGGATTAACAACTGAAGGTCAAGCATATACTGAAACTGAACCTGAATTCGGATATGCAACTATCTCAAAGGTAAAGATGACAGCTTACACTGAAATTACTGAAGAGTTAGAAAAGTTACCTGCAATTGATTATCAAGCAGAAGTTGTAAAGAACATCAACGTATCATTACGTAAAAAGTTATCTCAGCAATTATTACTTGGTGCAGGTACAACTAATACATTCAAGGGTATCTTCTCTGATGCCTGCGAAGCACTAGAAGACTCTGAAGATTTAGAGTTAACTACAATCGATGAAAACACACTTGATGATATCGTATTTGCCTATGGTGGAGACGAAGAAGTCGAGGGTGGTGCTGTTCTAATCTTAAATAAGAATGATTTACGTGCATTTGCTAGATTAAGAACTGCAGAAGGACGTAAGGTTCATACAATTGATTATAAGAATTCTACAATCGATGGAATTCCTTATATTATTAATTCAAACTGTAAGGCAATCACTGATACAGCAACTGAAGCTGGAGATTACGCAATGGCTTATGGTGCATTAACTAATTATGAAGTTGCAATTTTCTCTGGTGTAGATATTGCAAAATCAACAGACTATAAGTTCAAAGATGGTATTATCTGCTATAAGGCTTCAGTGTTTACTGGTGGTAATGTTATCGGTTATGATGGTTTCTTAAGAATTAAGAAGGGTACAGCAACTACTCCAACAACTACTGAAGAACCAGAAACACCAGGAACAGGAAACTAGTAGGTGACCTATGAGTAGTGCAAGAGATAATACCCAATTCCTCAACAAAGTAAAATCAACTTTGATGATTCCAGAAGGTGATACCTTTGTTGATGAGGAATTACAACTTCATATTGAATCAGCAACTGAACTACTCATTTCAATGGGTATAACAGAAAGCCTAGCAAATTCTAATCATCCTTTAGTTGAAGGTTTGATTATTATCTATGTTAAGACTTATTTTGGTTTTAAAGCAGATGGATCAGTAAGAGAACTACCTAATAGTTTTTACTTGCTGGTCCGCCAGCTTTGTTTAACTATGGAGGGAAAAGATGCATCCTAGTTCAGGTAATACCAAAATAACATTACTCAAAATAGATTCAATTACTGATTCAATTGGAGTTAAAAGAGTAAGGGTAGTTAGTTCACATGAGGTTATTGGCTTTACTAGGTCATTAACAACTAGTGAATATACTAACCAAACATCAGTATCTAAAATCTTTGATTTTAAAGTTTTAATCCAATCATTCTTATACAAAGCTGAAAAGTACGCACTTATAAATGATGAGATATATAAGATTGAAAGGACATATTTAAATGGCCAATATCAAGAATTATATTTCACATCAAGTAATTATAAGATTGAGGACTTAGTAAATGATAGTGAAAATTGATAATCTTGGTGTAGCTATAGAATCACTCGTTGATGATTACGTCATTGATGTTAATGATTTAGTAGAAGATAGATTGGATAAAACAGCTGATGACATACTAGATTATATTCAAAAGTACTGTCCAAAAAGCAGTGGAGGGAGCAAGCATTTATCCGATACATTTGTTAAAACTGTATTTGGCGATGGTAAGGATAAAGTGATATACATATCATCACAAGAAAAGGGACGACTTGTTCATCTTGTAGAGCTTGGATTCAAACATAGGAGTGGTAAGCATGTGGCACCAAGACCATTTATGAGACCAGCTTATGATAAGTTTACGCCTCAAATGTTAGAGGATATAAAAAGAATAATTAATGGAGGTAAGAGCTTGTGAATTTAGAAGACTTATATTCCATTTTAAATGAAGTACTAGAGAATAGGGTTTGCTATGGAACTAATGTTTATGATGATGAAAGTAATGTTGACATGCCATATATTGTGTATCAAGAAACATCAAAGTTTCCTATTGGATACCATGATGACATGCCAATATTATATAAGTCAACAATACAAATCACTCTAGTTACAAAGGACAAAACGCCTGAGCTTGAAAAAAGACTCGAAAGTTATTTATTAAATAATGGAATTGCCTATGAAATGATTAATGAATTTTCTAATTCAGATAAATCAATAAATAGGATTTATGAAATTAAAATGGAGGAATAAACAATGGCTAATAATATAGTAAGTTTTGGTTTAAAGAATGTACATTACTCAATTGCAACACAAGCAAATGATGGTACATGGAGTTTTGCTACACCTGTTGCTTTAAAGGGTGCTCAGGAATTCACAAGTGACATTGTAGGTGGTTCAACTCCTGTGTATGCTGATGATCAGGTTGTTGCAACACTTAATCAAAATGCTGGAAGAAGTATTAGTTTAAAGGTAACAGAATTATCTGATGAATTTAAAACTCAGGTATTAGGTTATATTAAACTTGCTAATGGTAATTTACTAGAAGTATCAAATGCACCTGTAGTTACATTTGCTTTAGGACTAGAGTTCCAAGGTGATGTTAAGGCAAGACGTGTGTGGTTCTATTTATGTACTGTAACTCCTGTATCTGAGGGTACAAAGAGTAAGACAGACTCAGTAGAAGCAAACTCAACAACACTTAATATTACTGCAAGACCTATTGAAGTAAATGAGGATGTTGTTATTACATACATTGTTGCAGCTAAGGGTGATTCAAACTATGAAAACTTCTTAGTTAATGCACCTGTATTACCATCATTAGAATAAGAAAGGATTTGTTGTTTATGGAACGTAAAATAAATATTGGTAATAAAGAGATAAGATTAAAATCATCTTTATTTACTATGATTGCATATAAAAATCAATTTGGCACAGACTTGTTTCAAGATGTGTCTAAGATGGATGTTAAAGAGGATAAAGAAACCCAGGATGTATCTGGAGTCATTCAGGTATTATTTCAAATCATTTATATTTTAAATAAGCCATTTAATGATGTTTCATTTGATGAGTTTTTAAATCAATTTGATTTTGAAGTTTTAACTGATACTAATTCTTTAACAAAGGCTATGCAAGTTATAGGTGAGTTACTAGGTTCTGCAAAGAATAAGCAAAACAATAAAACACCCTATAAAGGGACCAAGCCATACACCAACAAGTAATATAATATTCAATTTATCACAAATGGGCATCTCACTAAGGGATGCCTGTTTTATTGAAATTGATACATATTTTGAATTACTTGAAATGCATAAAGAAAGTATGGACAAAGAAAAAGGTCCTAAACCTGCAACGCAATCCGACATTGATAATTTCTTATTGTAGGAGGATTAGATTATGGCTGAAACTATAAAAGGTTTAAATATTAAGCTGGGTTTAGATGCTACTGAATTAAATCGTGAATTAACTGAGTTAAAGTCTGAATTAAAAGAGCAACAAAATGACCTAAAGGCTATTAATGCAAAATTAAAATACGACTCCACAAATATTGATGTTTGGAAACAAAAACAATCTAAATTAAACGAGATTTTAGAAACTACTAAGAAGAAACTTGAAACTCAAAACAAACGATTAGAAGATGCTAAAAAGGCAGTTCAAATCGGTGCTATGAGTGAAACAGAGTTTAAGAAGCTTCAAAGAAGTGTTGAATATACTGAAGCTGATGTTGCAAAGCTTAATAAAGAATTAGAAACAACAGCAAATAAGATTTCAGCACTTGGTAAAGTTGAATGGAGTAATATTTCAAAGATTGGAGCTGGACTAACTAAATACATTACTGCACCAGCTATTGCAGCTACAACTGCAGTAAAGGCACTAGCTATTTCAACTTTAAAGAATCTTGATGATATAGCAGATAATGCAGCTAAAGTTTATATGAGTGCAGAAGCATACCAAGAGTGGTCTTATGTATGTGAGATTTTAGCTGTTGATGCTAATCAATTACAAAAATCATTTGTAAAAGTAAATGCCTTACTTGGTGATATAGCAAAAGGCGATGCAGATAACGTCAATAAGAAATTATCTGCAATTGGCCTAACTGCTAAAGACTTACAAGGACTATCAACCGAGGATGCATTTATAAAAATAAGAGACTCATTATCAGAACTTGGTGATGAGGCTACAAGGACAGCTGTTGCCAATGAGATATTTGGTGATAAGTTAGGCTCTGAATTAACACAAGTATTATCTGCAAGTTCAGATCAGATTGATGATTTAAGAGCTAGATGTAGAGAACTTGGAATTGCAACAAATGAAGAAGCAGATGCAGCAGGAGCATTTACAGATAAATTATCAGACTTAAAACAAGCTGTTAATAGTTTGAAATATGAACTTGCTATGGCATTATTGCCTACACTTAATTCGATGGTTGATACTTTAACAAATAAAGTTATTCCTAAGATTAAGGATTTAATTAAATGGTGGAATGGACTATCTGATTCAACTAAGAAACTAATAAAGGTAGTTGGAGGTCTTTTAGTAGCACTTGGTCCTGTGCTTACTGTTATAGGTAAAGTTGGTGGTGCTATAAGTAATGTTAAAAAGGCTTTTGATGCAACATCAGGGGCTATAAAGATATTCGGTGGAACCTTAAAAGCATCAACAGTAGGCTGGGTTGCTCTAATAGCATTAATTGCAGTTATATTACTTCAAAATGAAAAGTTCAGGGAATTATTAAAGAAATTATGGGATATCTTGCAACAAACAATCGGTAAGATTATGGAGTTGTTTGCAAAACTTAAACCTGTCTTTGATAAGTTGATGGATGCAGTAAATCAATTAATAGATTCTATAGTTGATCTTTTATTTGATCTACTTGATGCATTAGAACCAGTTTTGAATGTAATCATGGAATTATTAACAAAGTTAATAGATATCATTGTAAAACTTATCGATGATACTATTGATGAAGTAATAAAGGTTATTGAAGTAGTTGTTAGCATCATAAAAAAACTAGCACCAATACTTGAAAAGATTACTAATCAAATAGCAGAAATCTTAGTACCAATTCTAGATTTAATTGTGATGTTGCTAGAGCCTATTGGTGAAATTTTAGAATTAATTGTTTCTTTAATTGGTGACATCATTGAAGTTGTACTTGAACTTATCAGTGAAGTAATAGATCCAATTATGGAGGTACTAGGAATTCTAGCGGATGTAATTGGAATCATAGTTAAATTGCTATCAACTGTAATAAAGGTTGTAGGACAAATCTTAAAGCCTATTTTAAAGATTATAGTAGAACTATTAAAACCAATTTTTAAAGTTCTTGAAGTAATCGTATCAGTTCTTGGAACTGTAATGAAGATTATAGGTCCTCTTATTAATACACTTTTAAAGCCTTTAGTAATTCAACTTGATGTAATAAGTAAAATCTTAGGTGTATTTGAACCAATATTATCTGCAATATGTAATGTACTTGATGCAGTTTTAAGACCAATTCTAGAAGTTATTTATAAACTATTAGAACCAATTTTAAATATCATCAATTGGATAATGGAAGCTATTGAATGGGTAGTTAATTCAATAGGAGATTGGCTTGGTGGAATCTTTGGTAATGTTGATGGTTTCTCAGATGAAATTGTTGACTCAATAGGAGGAGCATTCGATTGGTGCTTTGATAAGATATCAGGATTCTTTGAATGGTTAAGTAACTGTTTTGAAACATTTGTAGGATGGATTCAAGATTTAGGCGAAGGTATAGCTGATTTCTTTGGTAGTGCATTTGAAAGTATCGGTGATTGGTTTGGTGACGTATGGGATGGAGTTACAGGATGGTTTAGTGATGTTGGTGAAGCAGTGGGCGGTTGGTTCTCAGACGTTGGTTCAACCGTAGGTGGCTGGTTTGAAGATACCTTTATGGGTGGAAGCAAGAGCAGTACTACAAACAATAACAATAATGTAACAAACACAGTAACAATAAATACTACAGCATCAGAGTTTGATGTTGACTCAGTAAATAGAGCGTTAGGAGGTGCCTACTTATAATGAGAAAATTTTATCTTATTAATGATGTAGGCACTACCTACAAATTTGATTATTCATCAGGAACTTTAATAGCATCTATTGCAGATATTGGATTTCAAAAAGATAATACCTACATAACATATAAAAATACATACACAAAAGTCGATGAGAAAAATCCTCAAGTGACATTAGAATTTGGTTTAGTATTCTTAGCTGGTTATCAAGGCTATACAGACTTTTTGAAGTATGTAAGAGAGTCAAAAGAATTAAGGCTATTTTATGAAGTTAATCATAATGCTAAATATGTGTATGTCGCATTTAAGTCTATAACAAAGACTCAGCTTGAGTATGGATCACTTCAATGTAAGTTAGTTTTAGATAAACTATCCTTATGGCAACAAAAGAAGAATTATGAAGTAACAATTGGCATTGTATCTGGTGGTAAGGTTTATCCTTATACCTATCCATATACTTATGCATTTTCTTACGCAGGCCAAGTCTTAATTCAAAATGATGGTGAGGTAAATGCTCCACTTAATATTGAAATTGAAGGTGCAGTTTCAAACCCAAGAATAGAGATCTATTCAGGCGATGATTTAGTATCTACTATGCAGCTTTATGTAAGTTCAACTAACTGTAAGATTCAAGTTCATGCAGAAGAAACAAACCAATATATGGTAAAGATAGAAAATGGAATAGAGACAAATATTTATCAGTTACAAGATTTCAATTTTGAGAACTTCTTATTTATTCCAAATGGAAGTTTTAAATTAATATTTAATCCTGGAGTTACATCTAATAGTATCTGTAGGATTGAAGTTGTAGAAGGGTACAGTGGCCAATAATGGAAGTAGTATTTTTAGATTGCAGAACTTTAGAGGTTCTAGATTTTGGCTTTGCTAGTGATGATTTCAATATCATTATTGACTGCGTAGTACCTCAGGTATCTTCATTTAAGGTTAATAAAATAAATCTAAATGTGGAGGTTGGTGATTATCTTGTAATAAAGAACTCACCAATTAACTATATTGGAATTATTACATCTTTAGATGTTGAAGATAATGCTCATGTAACTGATATTAAAACAAAAGATTTTATATCTATCTTAGATATCAAAATAAAGCTAACTAACTATTCTGGAAACCTAATTTATTATTTAGGAAATCTAATAAAGAACCAATATGTAAATAATTCTGATGCAATGCAAAACTTATCTTATTTAACTGTTGAAACATCAGGCTCTATAAATGGTGCTTTAACATTTGAAGAAGATACAGTTTCAAGCATTTCAAGTGTGGTATCAACACTGAATAAGGCTTATTCAATAGGAGTTCATTATGAGCTTATTTATGCCTTTGGCGCGTTTGCTGGAATCAAATTATATGTGAAGCCATGCACTATGGGTTTAAGGTTAAAACATAACTCATCAAGCATTACTGATTTGGTAATAACCGAGAACAATACTCAGGGGATTAATAAAATAACCTTTGTGCCTAAAACAAGTAATACTTCATATAGAAATACCATTTCATATTACTTGCTAACAAACGGCACCGTTACAACTTCATCAACAAGTAATTATAGATATAAAACAGTCGTTGGAACTACAAAACTTTATGGCGATAACGACTATAATTCTTTACTTACAACGGCAAAAACAGAGATGATGTCTTCATCATTCGACCATTCAATTACATTTAAGTATTTGACGAATAATAAGATAGCATCTCTTTTTACTGACATGAATGTTGGTGATTTTATAGAGTTCGTTGGTCCAAGTAAAACCTATGACACAATGATTACTAAAATCAATTTTAAGAATAATCTATATCAACCAGAGATAACTCTTGGTGAGTATAGAGTTTCTTTAACTGAAAAACTAAAACTATTATCTATGAAATAGAGGAGGATTTTATATGGGATTAGTAAAAATAACATTTGATGATTCAACAGTTACATCTAAAGAAGATGCAGATATTAATTATCATTTAGGGAACTTAGTACCTGCAGGAATTATAAAAGGCTTAGGTGACCAATGTTCTGCATCAATTTCAAACAATAGAATTATATTTGGAAGTGGCTATGTTCAGATATATGGTAGGAGGATTTTTGTAGAGTCACAAACATCAGTATCAATTACAACTGATTCAACAAAATATGGCTATGTAATTATCACAGTAAATTTATCTACCAATTCAGTATTAATGACAACAGTAGAATCCACCTCATCAAGTATTTCACTTACTCAGCAAGATTTATCTAGATCAGGTACGATCTATCAAATGCCTTTAATCAAATATAAAAAGACTACAAGCTCTGTTTCATTTGACACATCATTTACACCTACTTATATTGAACCTGCTATGCCTGTTGCACAGCAAGCATTAACTAAGGCTAATTCAATAGCATTAAGAAAAGTAAGCTTATGGCAATATACATATGACTATAGTGAATATGAATGGAAGAGCAAAGTAAGTTTTGATATATCTAGTATTCCATCTGATGCAATAGTATTAATTAAGTTTGAAGATGGTGATGTAGAAGGATATGGTAGTTTATCAAATACTCCAGGATGTTTAGTGTTCCAAAAAGGTGATTTAACTTGGAATGAAAATAAAACTCAAATTAGAAATGATAATAATAGTGGTTGGATTGGAATTACTATATCTGGTACAGACGGAGAGCATATTGATATCACATGGAGTACAAATACTAATATGTTTGGAATGGTTAGTTTGATTGGCTACTATGTAGGATAGGTGATGTTATGGAGATTACACAGTTAGTTATTACAGTAGCATCAGTTATAACGGCTCTAGGAGTAATTCTTGGAGTCATTTTAACTGTTTATAAATGGTATTTAAAAAATGAAAAACAAGATTCAGCTATAAAAGAAATTAAAGAAGAGCAGGCTTTATTAACATATGGCGTTTTAGCATGCCTTAAAGGTCTAAAGGAACAAGGATGTAATGGTAGTGTTACTGAGGCTATAAATGCCATAGAAAAGCATATGAATAAAGCTGCCCATAAATAGGAGGTTAAAATGGAATATTTGAATTTAATAAGTGTACCAGCAATAGCAACAGCAATTTATTTTATTATTGAAGTTTTAAAGAAAGCATTTAATAACAATGAGAAGTTCTTAAGATTAATACCTTTAATTTCATTAGTCATTGGAACAATCGCTGGTGTTATTTGTTTTTACTTTATTCCATCAATTATTCCAGCTACAAATGTAGTAGTAGCTATTATAATTGGTGCTGCGTCAGGATTGACTGCAACTGGTACAAATCAAATATTTAAACAATTTACAAAAGAAAAAGATAACTAATTATTGCCTGTGAGGAAATTAATCCTTGCAGGCTTTTTTTATACTTTATAACGTTGTTATATCGTGTTATAATCATTAAAAAGAAGGTGACTATTATATGGCTTTAATAAAATGCCCTGAATGTGGAAAAGAAATTTCTTCATTTGCCGAAATGTGTCCAAATTGTGGCTGTCCCAAAAATAGAATTGAAATGCTTAGAACACAATCATCAAACACTCCTGAAGAAGACTATGAAGAGGGAAGAAAATGTTATTCTGAAGACGAAAATAAAGGATTGTATTTGTTGGAAAGAGCCGCTAATAACGGTCATGCAGAAGCACATAATTTTCTAGGATTGCATTATATGAAAAAAGATGATTATAAACAAGCGGTATATTGGTGGGAAAAAGGTGCACAATTAGGTGAAATTTATTGCTTGTTTAATGCTGGTAAATCATTTGTTCAGGGATTAGGAGTAAAAAAATCATTAAAAAAAGGCATCGAATACCTTGAAAAATCTGGCGAAATGGGCTATGGTACTGCATGTATATATCTTGGTGAATTATATTTTGAGAATTCTGATGATCTTGATCCGACTGAGGAAAAATCTTTTTATTGGTATTCAAAAGGTGCAAGTCTTAATGAACCTTTGGGACAATTAGAGGTTGGTTGTAAGTATGCATATGGATATGGTGTTGAAAAGTCGATTACTAAAGCTATCGATTTTTTGGAGAAAGCAGCTGAGCAAAATGTCGAAAGGGCTTATCTTATTTTAGGAAAATTATATGATGAATCCCCAGAACTTAAAGTAAATAGAGCCAAAGGTAAGAAATGGCTTTTAAAAGCACTTAAATCGGAAGAATATCAAAAACTAGCATCACAATTATTACTTACCAAATATGGTAATGATCTTGAATGGGCTGATTTGGAAGAAATGGGAATCGCAATTAAAAATAATTAAGAAAGTGTTTTCATAGGGTATTTGGAGAGAATTTTCTCAAAAAGTGCCCTTTTTCATTTGTTTTTCAAAAATGATTTGAAGTTTTAGATTGTTTTTGAGAAAATCGTTATATTAGACTAACCACCATCGATTTGACATCATTTTTTCATATGTTAAAATTACGTTGAATAGCGCTATTAAATTCAACGAAAGGAGTAATTTTATGACATTTGAATTTGATGAAGATGAGCTTTATACATTACGTATGGTAGTCAAAACTGAACTTGATGAATTGCCAGACTTACTTGGAGTTTTAGATAGTAAAGATAAAGCAGAAATGTTAGAATATAAAGAGAAGGTTCAAAAAATATACGATAAGTTAAATAAGTAATGGTGGTGATGTGTCATGCAATCAATGTTTGATCCAAGAGCATTTGATAAGATGATAAAAGAAATGAATAGAGCAGATGAGCAAGCATTACGTAAGCTTTTTAGTCCAAGAATTAAGCAAAGCTTCTTAATTGAAATGATGCATAAAGTTATGGATACATTCGGTGCTGAACTATTCAATTATTATGATTTAACAATGACTAATGAAAAAATGATTACTGGTGAATCACCATCTGTTAAATTCGAGATTTGTAGAATGATTGTAGGTGTTCATAGATCTAATTCAATATTCTTATCTGATACTGAAAGAGTAAAAAACGAAAATGACGACAAGTATAAAAAAGAACTTGTTGATTCGGTAATTATGCATATAAAATTAAGAAACTATTGTGCTGATTTTTTTAGAAAGAAGCAAATAGTAATTGGTGATGAGTTTTTATTTTTTCCACCATTATATAAATTGTTTGCTATGAGCATGAATGCATTGTTTATATTAAATGAGCATAATCAAGAACAAACATTAAGAAATTTTTATTCAATGATATTTAATAAGGCGTTGGCTGCATTAACACTTATTGAGGATAATTTTCTTGATAATGCATATCCAATTTGTAGATTAATTATAGAGTTATATGTTAAACTATTAATTCTTGAATTAGAACCTGGATTACTCGAAGAGCATGATAAGTTTTCAGATTATGATTTAAAGAAGACTTGCTGTGGTATGGACTACCCTGATGAATTTAAAGAAAAGTTTAAAAACAGAAAGAATCAAAATGAAAAATCTAGAATTGATTTTTTACATTATGGTTGGTTAGATATCTTGGATGATTATCATGACATAGTTAAACAGAATCCATATTCAATAAATGGAATAATAGATTATTTGAATGAAAAAGTCGATTATGGATATGATTTTCAAAATATAAAGTTCTATTATAAGATGTGCCATACATATACTCATGGCAATGTTGGTATTTCTAGATATCCTTTATTACATTATTTTGAATTATCTTTAATATTGGGTATTACACTTCCTCGTACATATGAACTTCTTTGTAAACATACAAATGTTGATGGCTCAATAGGTGGAATAAACATCATACCTTCATTAGTACAAGATATTGAAAAAGTGTACCAGCAACATTCGATAAGAAGTACAGAGAATTTTGATGCTTACTATAATTTCAAGAAATAACTAAATAATACTTTTATATAGCTGTGGCTTAATTGCTGCAGCTTTTTTTATTTTTTTTAACTTTTTTTCAAAATATCCGCCGAATTGGCTTCTAGCTGTCCCTTAACACTTGAGGGGTGAAGAAGAAAAACTAGCACTCCCAGAAAGAGTCAATTTATGGAAAAGAAAGAAATCGACCGTAGAGGTCAGTTAATTGATGATATTGCGGAGTCATTAATTAACTTAAGTATTCTTGCCTTAGAATTTGCACTTGAAGTTCTAGGTCAAAGAAAAGAAAAGTCTGGAGGTAAGCCAAATGGATGCTGCACTAGATAGAATTTTTAACAAGATGCAAGTTGCAAGAAACAAAATTGAATCTGGATTAGAACTTATGGATGAAGCCACTAAGGAATTAGAGCTTTTTGAAAAAGGTATCGATGCTACCGAGGAACCTAAAGAAGTTCAAGAAGCTAGAGTTGAAGCACAAAGAAAAGTAGAGCTTGAAGAGGTTAGAAAAGTATTAATTACTTTAACTAGAAAAGATATGAGACTTCAAGTTAAAGAGCTTCTTACTAAATATGGTGCTGAGAAGTTATCATCAGTTAATCCAGAAGATTATGCTAACTTGCTTGATGATGCAGAGGCCTTATTAAATGGCAGCAAATAGCCACGCACTATTATCTGCATCAAGTGCTCACAGATGGTTAAACTGTACTCCATCAGCAAGATTAACTGAGGCGATGGATGATATCACATCAAAGTTTGCAAAAGAAGGTACAGATGCCCATGCCTTATGTGAGTACAAACTTAATAGCTTATTAGGCATTGAAGAAGAATATCCAGAGTTAGAATACTATTCAAACGAAATGGAAGAATGTGCTAATGGTTATGTTGCTTATATATCAGAAGTTTATGAAGAACTAAAACAAGCAAATGCTCACCCTGTTGTATTAGTAGAAACAAGACTAGATTTTAGTAAGTATGTTCCAGATGGATTTGGTACAGGAGATGCATTAATTGCTAGTGAGGGTACTTTAAACATTATTGATTATAAGCATGGTAAAGGCGTAGAAGTTTCAGCAATTGATAATCCGCAAATGAAACTATATGCGCTTGGTGCATTAGAATTATTTGATTGTCTTTATGACATCAATAAGATTGTGATGACCATATATCAACCTAGATTATCAAATATAAGCACTTATGAGATAACTAAGGATGATTTATTAAAATGGGCAAATGATGAGCTAATACCAAAGGCTCAACAAGCATTCAAAGGTGAAGGTAATTTATCCTGTGGTGCTTGGTGTAAGTTCTGTAAGTTAAAGGCAACTTGCCAAGAAAGAGCAAGAGTTAATTTAGAACTTGCAAAGTATGAATTTTTAGAAGCATCACTTTTAAAAGATGACGATATTGCAGATATCTTAAAAAAGGCTGATGACTTCACATCGTGGATTTCAGATGTAAAGGAATATGCGCTATCTGAGGCTTTAAAGGGAGTTAAGTATCCTGGATTTAAAGTTGTTGAAGGAAAAGCAAATAGAAAATATACAGATGAAGAAGCGGTAGCAAATGAGGTAAAAAAGCTGGGAGTTGATCCATACGATCATAAGCTTAAGTCTATAACAGAAATGACTAAGCTTCTAGGCAAAGAAAAGTTTAAAGTCCTAGATGGATACATCACAAAGCCACATGGCAAACCAACTTTAGTGCCTGACACAGATAAACGTCCAGAGTATAACTCTGCGGCATTAGATTTTGAAAACATAGAAATAGGAGACAATTAATTATGACAAACGAAATTAAAACAACTAAGGTTATTACTGGTAAGTGCGTATTATCTTACGCTAACGTATGGGTTCCAAAGGCTGCATCTGATGGTGCAACACCTAAGTACTCAGCTTCAATTATTATTCCAAAGACTGATAAGGTCACAATTCAAAAGATTAAGAATGCAATTAAAACTGCATATGATGAAGGCCAATATATCTTAAAAGGTAATGGTAAATCTATCCCTGCACTTGATTTATTAAAGACTCCACTAAGAGATGGAGATGCAGAACGTCCAGATGATGAAGCATATAAGAATGCATACTTTGTAAATGCAAATGCCATCAATGCTCCTGGAATTGTAGATAGAGATAGACAACCTATCTTAGACCATTCAGAAGTATATTCAGGAATTATCGCAATCTGCAGTATTAGTTTCTATTGCTATAACCAAAACGGTAATAAGGGTATTGCCTGTGGTTTAAACAATATAATGAAGGTTTCTGATGGTACACCACTTGGCTCAAGAAGCACTCCAGAGGATGATTTCAAAGATATCACAATTGATGATGACGATTCATTCTTAGATTAATAACATATGGTGGTAGGAATTGTCTTACCACCTTTTTACTAATAAAAGGAGTTGATTATTATGCAAATCGAGAACTTATCAATTGATATTGAGACATTCTCAAGTTATGACCTTTCTAAGGTTGGTGTATATAAATATGTTGAGTCACCTGACTTTGAAATACTTTTATTTGGCGTATCAATTAATGGTGGTGAAGTAGAAGTTTATGACCTCAAAAATGGCGATATTTTGCCGGATTATCTACATGAGGCATTACTTTCAAAGGATGTAATAAAGTGGGCTTATAACGCCTTATTTGAGCGCATTTGTATTTCTAAATATCTAGGATTAAAGCAAGGATCATATCTTGATCCAGTATCATGGAGATGTACTATGATTTGGAGTGCCACACTAGGACTTCCATTTTCTTTAGGTCAAGTTGGTGAGGTTTTAGGAATTGATAAAAAGAAACTTGAAGAAGGTAAAAACTTAATTAAGTTATTTTGTGTTCCATGTGAACCTACAGCTAAGAATAAATATAAAACTAGATATTTAAAAGAAGATTATCCTGATTCATGGGATTTATTCATCAAATATAATAAACGTGATGTCGAAGCAGAACTTGCTATTAAAAATAGATTATCAAAGTTTCCTGTGCCAGAGTTTGTATGGGATGAATACCATATAGACCAAAGAATAAATGATAGGGGAATAATGATTGACGAAGATCTAGCTTTATCTGCTATTAAAATTGATGAACATATGAAGGATAAATTATCTAATCAAATGATTAAATTAACAGGAATTGATAATCCTAATTCACCAGTTCAACTAAAAGAATGGTTTAAATCAAAAGGTTATGATATTGACGATTTAGGTAAGAAAGCAGTATCTAAGCTAAAAGAGGAAATAACTGAACCAGATGTATTAGAAGTATTAAGACTTAGAAGTCAGCTTGCTAAATCATCAATTAAAAAGTATGAAGCTATGATTAATGCCAAATGCCTAGACGGAAGAGTAAGAGGTACATTTCAATTTTATGGTGCTAATAGAACAGGCAGATTTTCAGGTCGTTTAATTCAACTTCAAAACTTACCAAGAAATGATATTGATGAACTTGAAGATGTAAGACGTTTAGTTAAAATTGGTGACATAGAAATGTTAGAGGCTCTATATGATGATATTCCATCAATCCTATCTCAATTAATAAGAACTGCATTTATAGCTAAAGATAATAAGAAATTTGTAGTTGCAGACTTTAGTGCTATTGAAGCAAGAGTTATAGCATGGCTTGCAGGTGAGTCATGGCGTATTGAATCATTTAAAAAAGGTGAAGATATATACTGTGCATCTGCATCACAGATGTTTGGTGTACCTGTTGTAAAGCATGGAATTAATGGTGAGCTAAGACAAAAAGGTAAAATTGCAGAACTTGCACTTGGTTATGGTGGTTCAGTTGGAGCTTTAACTGCTATGGGTGCATTAGATATGGGATTAAAGGAAGAAGAGTTAAAACCACTTGTTGATGCTTGGCGTGATTCAAATCCTCATATCACTAAGTTCTGGTGGGATATAGATAGAGTCATTAAAGAGGTAATTCAAAATAGATCATCAAAGATCATTTATGGATTAACCTTTACTTGTAAAAGCGGAATGCTATTTATAACCTTACCAAGTGGTAGAAACCTAGCATATGTTAAACCAAAGGTTATGGAAATTAATGGTAGAGAGCAAATAACATATGAAGGCATAGGTGAAAACAAAAAATGGATGAGGCTTGAATCATATGGACCTAAGTTTGTAGAAAATATAGTTCAGGCCATTTCAAGAGACATCCTTTGTAACTCTATGAAGACTTTAATTAATTATGATGTTGTAATGCATGTTCATGACGAATTAATAATAGAAGCATCAAGTGATTTAGATGTTGACTTCATTTGCAAAGAAATGGCTAAACTACCTAAATGGGCTGATGGATTATTACTTGTTGCAGATGGATTTGAAAGCAAATTTTATAAGAAGGATAGCTAGAATTAATTTTTTCTAGCTTTTTTTCTTAAAAACCGCCGTTTTAGCTTGTAGCTGTCCATTAACACTTGAGGGGTGATTAATTTATGACTCAAGAACAAAAACAAATAATTATAAACGGAATAAATAATAATGAATCAATAGCATCACTTGCAAGGAAGCTATCCGTAGGTGAGAGCACAATTAGAATGTTCATTAAAAGAAATATAGATAAAACAGATGATACATTATGTAAGAACTGTGGGAAGCCAATATCAAGCCTTCCACATCATAAAACTAAAGTATTCTGTTCTGATAAATGTAGAATGGCGTGGTGGAATAAAAACCAAGCAAATGTTAATAAAAAGGCATTCTATACTTTTGTCTGTCCTTGCTGTAATAAAGAAACTACTGTGTACGGAAATAAGAGCCAGAAGTATTGCTCTCATGCGTGCTATATAAAAGCTAGATTTGGTGGTGATACTAATGAATTATAGAACAAATCTAGAAAGGTTTAATGCATCATTATTTATTGCTAAAAAGCTACTAGCTAATAACGATATTTCGATTGAAGACTATATAAAAATTGAAGATAAATTAGCATCAAAATATTGTATCAAAATATCATCTATTTATCGCCTAGATTCGTTGATAAAGGGGAATCAAAGAGGTAATATGTGTCATGAAAAAGAAGGTGATTTTATAGATGGAAATCGAGAAGATTGCAGCATTACCTAAGCTTAAGAAAAAGATAAGAGTAGCTGCCTACGCTAGAGTATCATCTGGTAAAGATGCTATGCTTCATTCCTTATCACAACAGGTTAGTTATTACAATAACTATATTCAAAGACATAACGATTGGATGTTTGTTGGTGTGTATTCTGATGAAGCAATAACAGGAACCAAAGAAGATAGAGCAGGATTTCAAAGAATGCTAGCTGATGCAAAGAAAGGTTTAATAGATTTAGTAATTACTAAGTCTATATCAAGATTTGCAAGAAATACAGTTACACTTTTAAAATCAGTTAGAGCTTTAAAAGATTTAAATGTTGGTGTTTACTTTGAGGAACAAAACATAAATACTTTATCAGGTTCAGGTGAACTAATGATTACAATATTAGGTTCGTTTGCACAGGAAGAAAGTAAATCTGCAAGCGATAATCAAAAGTGGCGTATTAAGGCAAATTTTGAAGCTGGAATTCCCTGGGGGGCTAAGCTTTATGGTTATAAATTTGTTAAGGATCATTTAGAGGTCATACCTGAAGAAGCTAAGGTAATTCAAAAAATGACAGACTATTTCTTAGAAGGATTAGGTTCTGCAGGAATAGCTAGAAGATTAAATAAAGAAGGTATATTAACAAGAGCTGGTAAAGCATGGGGTGAATCATCAATTAGAGTTATTCTTGGGAACTATTATTATACTGGTAACATGGTGCTTCAAACAGGATTTAGAGAGAACCATATTACAAAGAAAAGAGTTAACAATAATGGTGAGAAACCTAAATATGTAGTTGAAGAAGCTCATGAAGCAATTATTCAGATTGATACTTTTAATAAGATTCAAGAAGAATTAAAAAGGCGTGAAGCTATATCAAACCATAGTCATGGACCAACAATTACACCATTTTCAAAAATGATTGTGTGTGGTAAATGTGGATGCAGCTATAAAAGGAAAACCACTAGATATAAGCATATCTGGTGCTGTAGAACCAATGTAGAAAAGGGTGCATCATTATGTAATGCTAAGATGGTTCCTGAAGATGTTTTATATGAATTATCTGAGGAAGTATTAAACATCAATGAATTTGATGATGATTTATTTAAAGATAAGATAAAGCAAATTAAAGTCTTAGATAACAATGAAGTAGTATTCATTCTAAATGATGATACAGAAGTATTTAAATGCTGGACTCCTAAATCAAGGAGTGAAGCATGGACAAAAGAAAAAAGAGAATTAGCACGTCAAAGAGAGATAATGAGGAGGTCAACAAATGCCAAAGATAACAGTAATACCACAGAAGATTAATCCGTTAACACATATTGATAATCTATCCTTAACAAAAAGAAAAGTTGCTGGCTATGCTAGAGTTTCAACAGATAGTGATGAGCAGTTTACAAGTTTCAAAGCCCAGACAGATTATTATGAAAAATTCATCAAAGCTAATCCTGAATGGGAATTTGTAAATGTTTATACTGATGAAGGTATATCAGGAACTAATACAAAGAAGCGTGATGGATTTAACCAGATGATTAAAGATGCAAAGGCAGGCTTAATAGATTTAATAGTTACAAAGTCAGTCAGTAGATTTGCAAGAAATACAGTAGACTCGCTTGTAACTATTAGAGATTTAAAGGACCATGGCGTTGAGTGTTATTTTGAAAAAGAAAACATTTATACATTTGATGGAAAGGGTGAATTATTGATTACAATCATGTCATCACTTGCACAGGAAGAATCAAGGTCAATATCAGAAAACGTAACATGGGGACAGCGTAAGAGCTTCTCAGATGGAAAGGTTCATCTAGCCTATAGTAAATTCCTAGGCTATGAAAAGGGTGAGGATGGAAAGCTTAAAATTGTTGATAGCGAAGCTGATGTGGTAAGAAAGATTTATAGTTTATTCTTGAACGGTGAAACAGCAACATCAATTGCTAAAAGACTAATGGAAGATGGAGATAAGACACCAGCAGGTAAAGAAAAATGGAGACCAGCAACAATCGAGTCGATTCTTACAAATGAAAAATACAAAGGTGATGCATTACTTCAAAAGAGGTTTACAGTTAATTTCCTAGAACACAAGATGAAAAAGAATGAAGGAGAGGTTGAGCAGTATTATGTTAATAATAGTCATGAAGCTATAATAGAACCTGATGAATGGGATATAGTGCAGCTAGAGCTTAAGAAGAGAAAAGAAATAGGTGTTAGATACAGTTCAAAGGGTATATTCTCATCAAAACTTAAATGTGAGTGCTGCGGTGGATACTTTGGCAGAAAGGTATGGCATTCAACAGATATTTATAAAACATACCTTTGGCAGTGTAATGATAAGTTTAAGAACATTACTAAATGCGATACTCCTCACTTAAAAGAAGATAAAATAAAGGAAATGTTCTTAAAGGCATATAATCAATTGATGTTTAATAAAGAGCAAGTAATAGAAGACTCCAAACTAATGATAGGTGCTCTTGTTGATTTCGATGCACTTGAAAAAGAGATGCAAGATGAAGAAAAGATTATTAATGAATTATCAATTAAAGTAAAAGAATTAGTTGAAAAGAATTCTAAAACACCACAGGAGCAAGATGCTTATTTAAAAGAATATGGTGAGCTTGCATCAAATTATAAAGCTCATGCTGAAAAATTAAAAAGCCTTAAAACAGAATACGAAGTTAGAACACAACAAGTGAAGACCGTTAAAAGGACAATTAATCAAATTAAAGATTCAAATGTGTTATTAGAAGAGTGGAATGATAAAATCTGGTACCTGATGGTTGATGAAGCCATAGTTCATAAAGATAAAAGTATAACCTTCAAGTTCTATAATGGAGTTGATATTAGAATTAAGGCCTAGCGCCTTTTTTCTTTTACATAAGAAGTTTGTAATGTTATAATTAAATTATGAATTACGATAAAAGGAGGTTTTTGAAATGCTAACAAGCGACCAAATTAATCACATAAAGATAATTAAATATTCTGGTAGATTTAGTGACTATAAAAAAGAATACTCTGAATATACAGACTTATTGAAAACTTATAATGAGTTTGTAAAGAATTATATGCCTTTAAGAAATATGGTTTCAAATTATTACGATGATAAAATACTAGAAAAAATGGTGCTTTATGAAAAATTCGTTAAAAAAAAATCTTGCTTTTCGTTTGATCTATGTTATGAAATAAAATTGGTTGATTATAAATACTTTATGGATGCTTTTGATCAAAAACAATACAAAAAGCTTGAGGGACTGCCATCTGTTTTAAAGTATGCTCTTATTGAGGGATACAATAGTGCAGTAAAAATAAATCAACATGAAAAAAAACCAGATGTTGATGTCATCAAACCAACTTACACTGATTCAGAAATTGCAGAGTTTAAAACTTCACTTTTTGAATTGTTTCCAGAATTAAATAAAAAAGAAGAGAAAAAATTAGATAAAGGTGAATTTGTAACTGAAGATGAAGGAATAGACAAAGGCGAATTTGTAACTGAAGATTAATTTTTCATGGTTTATAATCCGCACAAATTTTAAAACCGCACATTTTTGGAACACAATCCGCACATTTTAAAAATGAAAACCGCACAATTTTTTTGAGCAATCGTTAAATTGTATTAAAATGTGCTTTTCGTTCCATTAGAGTTAAGTATAGTCGATACCAAAATATCGGCTATTTTTTTCTTTTATAGGGTAAATACTGCAAATATTAATGATTTATAAGGAATTTCTGCAATAAATATAGCAGTAGTAGTATATATAGCATTTATATATAAAATTAAATCGTTAAATTATTATTAATCGTTAAACTACTACTTACTATATATAAACATATATAAGAGTAGAAATATAAATTTTTATAAATACCCCCACGTGACACGTGACAAACGTGACAGTTTTTACATTAAGAAACAATTGTGTTGATACGAGATTTCTATCTCAAATCAGCACTTTTTTTGTTTTAGGGTTTTTTTGCTAGGGGTAAAGTCCTGATTTAGTAAAAAATTGCCTAATTTTTTATTGAATTAAATTAGCATCAATTGTGTATTAACACAAAAGGTCTTGAAAAACCACGAAAGCACCACAAAAACTCTCTAATTACCATTTTAAATTAGAAGGATATTATGATAAAGAACATGCAAAAATACTAAATGATATTGATAATGCTAAAAAGCTATTAGAAAAGAAAAGACTTCAAGCCGATTATATGAGAGCATTTATAGCTGAGCTTGACTCAAAGCCTAATTTACTTGAAGAATTCGATATTAATATTTGGTCTTACTTAATTGAAAAAGCAGTAGTTAATCAAGATGGAAGCATCACGTTCATTTTCAATAACGGAAAGGAAATTAAAATTTAAACTGCGCATTTTTTGAAAGTACAGTAGAGACACCATGGCATCCTCCTTGCTTTGGTTTTTTTTCTTTGCAAAAATATCTCAAGATAGTAGACAAAATTAGTTCTATATAGTACAATATATTAAGAGGTGAGAATATATGGTTGTTTGCATTAAAGACAAAATCAAAAATATTAACGCTGTCATTGGATGTAATATCGGCTGTAGATATTGTTATGCGAAAGTGGTGGCAAATCGCTTCGGGTTGACTAAGGATTTTTCTAAACCAATTGC
>Ga0247611_10003699_pt1 | contig 22269 bp, 17 predicted proteins | sample 177DNAGHGhighgp2_FD_192422 | JGI IMG/M metagenome (GOLD analysis project Ga0247611, IMG submission 192422) | Sheep rumen microbial communities from Palmerston North, Manawatu-Wanganui, New Zealand - 1770 DNA GHGhigh gp2 | ecosystem: Host-associated > Mammals > Digestive system > Stomach > Rumen... | reverse complement strand
TATTCTATCCCTCACATCTCTCACATCAATTATACTTACCATCAGAGGACATAAGAGACTTTTTGTCTATCAACCTGTCAATGTCTTTGCAGAATTCATCCACGGCACAGAAAACATCTCAGATTACCAACTTTTTATCCAACTTCCTTCTTATCCCAAACTGGGTGTTTAATGGTTGTTTATTTCTATCCGTGCTTCTGTGAAAGAGGCGACCCAAAGCAGATTCAGTTGCCGAGATTTTCTCGGTAACTGAATCCTTAACCAGTTCGCCACTTGCAAATATGTTCTTCAGGTGAAGCCCTACATTATCCGTTGAGCTGTCGAATAACATACCCATTGCCTTCTGGGTGCACCATACAGTTTTATCCTTATAGTACAACTCAACAACCTTATTGCCGAGCAAAAAACCGTGCCGATGATTATCGTGATGATGGACGGCAACACGCGCGACTTAATCAGAGAGTGGACAGAAGAGGGAATCCCGTTCGTAGAGAAGACTTTCCGCGTGAAGAAAGGACGTGAGAACCGTGCCTTAGCCGGGCTTTCCATGGGAGACAAGGAAGATATAAGTTACGAGAACTGCAAAGCCATGCGTGAGCGTTTCGACGCCTTCGGTTTGAAGTACACCTACTACAAACACCCAAGTGGTCACACATGGCCCGTATGGCGGGAGAGCATCTATCAGTTTGCTCAGATTCTCTTCAAATAAGGAGGGAAACCTTGTCAATAAATGGCAGTAAATAGAATATTTGTTATAATAGGCAGAAGAGATAGCTATCTCAGTATCAGGATAGAAGACCATCTGGCATATTGGCTGAGTGGTCTTTTAATGTTATTTGTTATTGTCTGCTTAAAGCAAGCAATTACATATCTTCCTATTCAGAATATCAAGCATGATAATAGAGCAACTTGAGTGTGAAAATTGCACAAATTTCGTTTTAGTCCGTAAAGTAAACATGTTCTTGACTTTTTTTAATGCACTAGGTATAAAAATACCATATTTTTTTTTTAATTTTGCAAAGTCCTTATTGAATGTTGAGCCCTCTTGGGTAATCACAATTAAGAGGACACATACATACAAAAGGCGTTTTCTGAACGCTTTGGGTTTGACATTCTGAGAATCTCGCAAATTCAAACTGCTTGTCAAGACCAAAGCAACGAGAACGCCCCTTAGTGGTGTAGAACATTATGCCTACCTGTGATGGATGAGGCATAATATATACATCTGCGTGGGGCTTTCTACGTTGCTCGGTTGGACAAGCAGGGCAATGCGAGAGCCTTCAGAATGTGGACCGGGCACGGAACTGGCTCCACGTTTTTTGTGTGTATGATAACATTTCTATGAACCGCCAAGTTAAGGGAGTCTGCTTGGACATTATTAATTCGAACTACAAGTGGACGCTATACCAATAATAGTTTTACATAATCCCTATAGACTACTTGGTGTGTATGCCAATTCTGCAAAAAGGGACATTGTTGCCAATAAAGGCAGGGCTACGGCTTTTCTGAAAGTAAATCGTCCTGTAGAATATCCTTTAGATTTAAAAGGAGTCTTACCACCTCTCACGCGCACACAAGAATTAATGGATGAGGCAGAGGCTCATCTTGCTGTAGCTAAGGAGCAGATTAAATATACTCAGTTTTGGTTTTTGAAAATAACACCTCTTGATGATATTGCCTTCAACCATCTTTTGGCAGGAAACATGGCTGGAGCCATTGAAATATGGTCGAAGCAGGATACTTTATCGTCCCTTCAAAATAAATTGGTCTGCTATTTGATTGAGAACAAGCCTTGGCTTGCCGTTAAAGTTGCAGAGAATCTCTATGAGAAGTTTGGCGATATATATATTAATAAAATTGATGCCAACTGTACACTCCAACTGAGTGCTACAGACTTGCTACACCAGTTCATCGACTCATTAGGCAAAGAGGTTGGAATGTCGAAACTCTTAGGATATGAACTTGGAGGAGAGACTAAAACATACATCAGCAACCAAACTATTGGACCGCTTATCAGTAAAATATCTTCAGAAGTTGACAAGGCTAAAAAGGTTGACCATAAAGCCCCCAAGGCAAGAATTGAGGCAGCGAGAAAACTGGTAGCAAACACAAAAGAGGCTATTTCTCAGTTAAAGAGCATTCTTCCTACTACTGATTCACAATATCAGATGATAGCTGACAAACTAGGCCTTGAAATATTGCAATGTGGTATTGATTACTTTAATAACACAGAAGACGATGAAGCTCCCCACACAGCGATGAAGATTCAAAAATATGCACTATCAATCGTTGTTGGAACCTTGGCAAAACAGCGTTGCGAAGAAAACGTCAAAATATTACAGAAAATAATTGACGAATTACCTCCAAAGGAGGTAGTGACAGAAGACCGTACAATAAAAGCAGAATTGAGTAAGTTTGTTCGATTGCCAGACAAAATTTCTTATGCAATTACTTTGCTAAATAATACTAAACCTCACTTACATAGCATCAAACAGAAACTTGGAAAAACAAATGAGTATTATCTTAAAATATCCACTCAGGTGGTAGGAAACGCCCTTCACAACGTAATTGAAGAAGTGAATGAAGTCCAGAAGCCGCTAGCAGAATTAAGTGAAATACTAGGTAAGATGGATCCTACAATGAGAAGTATTTTCCTTTCTAGCAATATTGACATCACCAGTAAAGTTAGATCGATTGAGTCAAAGGTGAGATTCACTCTAAGAGAAGCATGGAAAGCAACTATCTTGATGGATGATTTCGACGTGGAGAATAGTTTCAAGTCACGATACAGGGAGAACAGAAGCACACTCAAATCATTGTGTGACAACATGAAGGTTTCTACCTATGTCAGTAAACCGTCAACGTCATCAAAACCTGTATCAAGGCCAATTATATCTTCATCCACTATAAAAAGTACAACTCAGTCGAGGCCATCAACTGCACATAGTAGCTTTTCAAACAATAGTTCTTCATCTAGTGAGAACAACGGTTGTATTATTGCATTGGTAATAATGTTGGTTGTTGGTATCATTGGCGCTTTGGCAAATGGTGGAGAAGGATTTTTTATCGGACTATTATGGGGAGCTCTTTTTGGTGGCGGTGTATATAAAGTAATGAGCGATTAAATATGAAAAAGACAATTTTTACATTTTTATTGTTGCTTATAGCAATACAAACTTGGGGAATTCCTAATGATTCAGAGAAAATCATTAGACTTCAACGAGAAGTGTCTAATTTGAAAGATCAAGACACCAGACTTCTGCAAGCGGATTCAAAGATGCAAATGCTTTACCAAGTACAATCATCAGAGTTAGATAGCCTTAAGTCCATTCAAATGCAACTAGCTAATAATGTGGAAATGCTTGCCCAGAAGGTCGGTGCAGACTTGTCTGAGGCCAACAAAAAGATTGACGATAATGCAAACACATTATCGGACAGTATCAATGCTCGAACTTGGATAGGGTTGATATGCCTTATGGTTGCTATTGGATTGTTGGGTCTCATCTACTATTTATTAAGAAAGAAGATTATTAGTGGATCCTCTACTATTGACAAGATTCGCTGTGCACAGGAGGGACTAGAAACAGCTCAAAAATTATTACAAGAAGAGTCACTGAAATTGGACAGCAAACTGGTGGAGTTGTTAGACAAGAAGATTGAGACCACATCAACGCCCAATGCAGGAGAACAGATAGACCATACACTGGCTTTGAAAGTTGCTGACGAGATTGTGCGTATAGAAACGAATCTTTCTCGAATGGATACATCTGTAAAAGGCTATAAGCAGTTATCAAGAGCAGTAGAGCGAATTAGGTCTAACTTCTTAGCCAATGGCTATGAAATAGTAGAAATGCTTAACAAACCCTATAATGAGGGTATGAAGGTGGTTGCCAATTTCATTTCTGATGATACATTGGCAGAAGGAGAACAAAAGATTACAGGAATTATTAAACCTCAAATCAATTTTAAGGGCAAGATGATTCAGTCTGCACAAATAACAGTAAGTCAGAATATATAAATAATTAAAAATATGGCACGAGTAAAAATAGACTATGGCATCGATTTGGGTACAACCAACTCATCAATTTGCCGAATGGAAAAGGGTGAATCAGTAGTGATTAAGACCGACACACTTAAGGATACATTACCTTCCTGTGTGTCAATCAACAAGAAAGGCAGTATCAAAGTGGGCGATGGAGCTTATAACACCATGAAAAGTGATAAGCGTCGAGCTACTAAAAGTTGGAAAGCAGAATCTTCCAATACCTATATTGAGTTCAAACGTACAATGGGAACAGATACAAAATATACTTGTTCCAATATAGGGCACGAGTATTCTTCTGAAGAATTATCCTCTGAGGTGCTAAAAACACTAAAGTCGTTTGTCACGGATGAGTCATTTCGTTCTGTAGTTATCACAGTTCCGGCCAAATTTACTGTCAATCAAACGAAAGCAACCCTTGAGGCTGCAAAGATGGCAGGTTTTGATTATTGCGAACTGTTGCAAGAACCGATTGCTGCTTCATTTGCATACGGACTATCTTCTGACCAAAAGAATGGTATTTGGATGGTGTTTGACTTTGGTGGAGGCACATTCGATGCCGCACTGCTGAAAGTTGAAGATGGCATTATGCAGGTGTTTGATACTGCTGGAGATAACTACTTAGGCGGTAAAGACCTTGATGCTGCTATTGTGGAAAATATTATTATCCCCTATCTGAAGGAAAACTATTCAATTGAGGGTATCTTAGCAGACAAAGAAAAGAATGCCGTGCTTCGTGATGCCATGAAAACATACGCGGAGGATGTAAAGAACCAACTCTCATTTAAGGAAAGTGAAGATATCCTTTCTAATCTAGGTGACCTTGGTGAAGATGAGGATGGAGAGGAAATTGAGCTCGATTTGACCGTTACACAGCAGCAGGTCTTTGATGCTATGCGTCCTGTGTTCCAAAAGGCTGTTGATGTATGCAAAATATTGTTAGAACGCAACAATCTGAAAGGGTCACAACTTAACAAACTCATTCTTGTAGGTGGACCGACACATTCGCCTTTAATTCGTCAGATGCTTCGTGAACAGATTACGCCAAATGTAGATACAAGTATTGACCCAATGACAGCAGTTGCTACTGGTGCCGCCCTTTATGCTTCAACTAAAGATGCAGAGGTGAAGGATTGCGATATAGAAGTAGGAACAATTAAATTGGAAATAGGCTATGAGGCTACTTCTGTAGAGCAGACAGAATGGGTGAGCGTAAAACTTGATAAGGCAGGCTCTGGTCCATCTTGCCCCAATAGAAAGTTGGTTGAGTTCGTACGTGGTGACAATGCTTGGTCAAGCGGAAAAACGGAAATCGATGAAATGGGCAATGTGATAGAGGTTAATCTGGTGGAAGGTAAGTCGAATGCTTTCACGGTTGTTGTCTATAACGAAAAAGGCGACCAATTGCCTTGTTTCCCCTCAGAGATAACTATTATTCAAGGGTCAAAGGTTGGTTCTGCCCCCTTGCCATATAATGTAGGTATAGCCATTTGGGATGAGCACAAAAGCAAAGCTGTGTTTAGAGCATTAACAGGACTTGAAAAGAACAAGCCCATGCCAGCTGTTGGTGTGGTCAATGGCCTCTCAACTTCTAAAAAATTGCGCCCAGGTATGATAGGTGATGTATTAACTATACCTATTTATCAGTGCGAAGATGACCCGGGAATTGGGCGAACTGCTGCTTTATACGAATATGTTGAAGATATTGTAATCACAGGAGAAGAGGTTGAGTCGCTTATACCAGAGAATAGTCCAGTTGACCTTACTGTAAAAGTTGACAACTCCGGACAATTGACTATGGAAATCTATTTTCCATCGATAGACTTCACAGTTTCCAAATCTATTGATACGGACAAAAAGCAAAGTGTTGACGAAGCAGAAAAACTAATACCACAAATGATTCGTGATGCCCAGCGTAACATTAACCTCTTGGCAGAATCTGGTATTAACACAGAATTGTTGCAATCGGAACTGAACGCTGTCATGGAGGAGAACAAGAACAGCCAAGAGAAGAAGGCTGTCTTGCAACACCTCAAAGAAGTGCTTCGTAAGATAGAGGATGAAGATGCGGATACAGAATGGGAACGCCTAGAAAAGGAAATCCGTAAAGAGTTTGAACGATTGGAGAAAGCCGACAGGGAACTGGGTAATGACAAGAGTCACCAACTCGTTAGTCAACTTCGTAGCCAGACAGACCAAGTGATTCGTTCTAAGAATGTCATGATGGGGCGTGATGTACTGGAACAGATAACGTCAGTATTCTTCCAACTCACAATGATTTATCAATGCATGGGGCTTATCCGCAATTGTAATAACAACTTTGGTCGTTTCCGTTGGAAGGATGCAAATCGAGCTCGTCAACTTGTAAATCAGGGTATGGCAGCAATGGCAAATCAACCAACAGTGGAGCAGTTACAGCCCATAGCTGCTCAACTTGTCAGTCTGATGCCTGATGATGAAGCAGTAAATACAGGTGGATTCTTACACTAAACGCTATGTTTCTATTTCAAAAAGGACAAACAATAGACAACCGCTACATGGTGGTATTTCCGCATAAGGAAGGTTCATATGCGGAAACTTATCGTGTAAAGGATACACAGGGGAAACTGCGTTTTCTAAAACTAATTTATTACTCAAAATTGCAGTATTTCCAGTTTGACAAGGATGGGAAAATCATTGAGGTAGAAATAGCTAAGATGTTGAACCATCCCAACACTTGTAAATATGTAGACAGTGGAAAATTGATTGCCAATGGTCAGCAATTTGCTTATATCGTAACAGAGTTTGTGAGTGGTGAAACTCTCGACAAACATATTAACCGAGAAGGTTGTTTGAGTGTCTATGAAATAAAACTAGTAGCAAAAGCTCTTCTTTTAGCTCTACAATATCTTCACTCACAGATGCCACCTATCATTCATAATGAGGTGACGATTCAAAACTTGTTGCTAGACTTGTCTGGCACGTTGGAGAACTTGAAACTGATAGATTTCGGCTATGCCCATTTCTTGAATCAAGAACCTGCCAAACCAAACATAAAGCATATTAATCCATTCTATATGGCACCAGAGCGGTTAAATGGGGTAAGTTGCGTACAATCAGATTTGTTTTCTGTTGGCGCATTAATGTATCAATTAATTTTTGATGAACTTCCTTGGTTCTTTGATGTATCCAGAATGAGTGAACAACAGATTGTTGAACGATTGCAAAAAGAAAGGGAACATCCATTGCGAATGCCTAATATTGATATGTTTGAGTTAGATGAACAATTGCTTAAGGTTATTAATAAGGCTATGCAAAACGAAGTCCATGACCGTTTTCAGAGTGCGCAGGAAATGATTAATGCGATTGATGGAAAGGTAAAGGTGGAAATCCCCGATAAAGCGAATGAGTCTTCGAAGGGTAGAGATCAAAAGAAAAAGTTTAAACGAGGAAACGGCTTTTCCGACGTTGCCGGTATGACAAAACTTAAAGAACAACTGCAATCCGATGTAATAGATTTACTGCACGATCATAAACTAGCTGAGGATTTGGGGTTGTCAATCCCCAATGGGATACTATTCTATGGTCCTCCTGGTTGTGGTAAAACATTCTTTGCTGAGAAATTTGCAGAAGAGACAGGGTTTAACTATCAGTATGTAAGAGGCTCAGATGTGGCTTCTCCGTATATTGATGGAGGTAAAGGCAAAATAGCCGACATTTTCAATCAAGCAAGACAGAATGCACCAACAATTTTGTTTTTGGATGAAGTAGATTCTTTAATAAGAGATCGCAGTGCTCATAATAATGCTACGACCGCAGGAGCAGTAAATGAGTTTCTTACTCAGTTGAATAATTGTGGCAAAAATGGTGTTCTTGTTATAGCTGCAACGAATAAACCAATGGATATTGACGAGGCAGCTCTGCGTGCTGGTAGATTAGAACTAAAGTATTATATACCCCAACCTGACAAGGAAACGCGAAAGCAGATGTTTCAAATCAGCATAAGAAAGCGAAACTATGATTTCGGTATAGATTATGACCGTCTAGCAGAAAGGACTGAAAATTATGTATCAGCCGACATCTGTTTGGTTGTAGATACAGCTGCTCGTCTTGCTTTTAGAAGAAAGATTGGAAAAATAACAATGACTCTACTTGAAGAAGCCATTAGTCAGACTAAGCCGAGTTTGACGCTTGAGCAAATAAAACGGCATGAAATTATTCGTGATAAGTTTATGGGAATTAAACAAAATAATGAACGACGTAAAATAGGTTTTTAATTATGGAACAGAACCAACTGTTGTTAAGAACAGCATTTGCTTGCATGTCATGTGATGGTGATATAGCAACTGAGGAAGTGTATGTAATTAAGCAGATGGCAAGAGAGAAACATCTGTTTGGTGATATTGATATTGACAAAGAACTTGATAGTTTAGTTAGTGAAATCAATTTGAAGGGCAAAGGCTTCCTAAAGGAATATTTGCAAAGTTTAGCAGATGGAGAATTGACGGAAGAACAGGAACTAAAAGTGGCAGATGTAGCTGTCCAGACTATTCGCGCTGATGATAGAATCGAATACAGCGAGATTAAGTTTTTCAAGGTGCTACGTTCAAATCTGAAAAATGTGTCCGATGAGACACTTCTTGAAAAGATAGATGGAATTGATGAGAATTATCTTGCACAGGACATACGAACAGATTATTTACAGATGTATGATGATTATTTCAATGCGATAGAATTGCCGATATTTGAAATTCTAAAAGTTAAATTTACAGAGAACTAATGTGATTTTATTACATATTCTCCAACATGACACCAATAATATATGATACGGAATATGTTATACATTCATTCGTTGGAAAGGGCTTGTAACTTTAGATTTTGTCAATAAAACTTCGAATTCTAAGCCCAAATTAAGGGCATCTGTGCGAACGAAAGAGTCACTCGGTCGAAAAAACGCAAATTTTTGAGGTTTTTTGTAAAGTTTTGGATGATAAATAGTTACACGATTATCTAATTGTAAACGGGCGGTTTACAAAAAGCGGATTTGTGAGAGGTAAGCTTTCGGTGCGCGAAAGGTTACCTTTCGTCGTGTGAAAGATTATCTTTCATGCGGTGAAACATAACCTTTGGGGCAGTCAAAGCTTATGTTTGGCTGTGCAAAAGCTATGCTTTCGCAAAATAAAGAATGAAGAGTGAAGAATGAAGAATCGACTTTTACACTTTTTAACTTCTATTTCAGCACTTTTCCCTGACAAGTTTTTGTCAATATATTTAACCTTAAAAGCAGATGTCAATCACACTTGAAAAACTCTATTTTGCTGACTTCACACGCTTTCGGGTTCTAAGGGTTCCAAGGTTATCTTTATACTTCTCGATAACGATTCCCCGATTCAGATTGTCTGACGAGAGACGTCTGCCTGACAAGTCGTAGAGTGCAGACGGAGCTTCTTGTACATCAGCAGTTGTGATTCCATCCGGCAGGTTCTCTGTGAACTGCCAGGCATCGAAATAGGCGTTCTGTGATTTGGTGAAGACGAAATAGATGTTGCGTGCGCCCTTGAATTTTGCGATGTCCAAATCTACGGTGTAGTCTTCATAGCCCGTTGATGAGAAGTCGATGGTTGCCGAAGGAGTAGCGGTACGGCTGTTGACACGTATCTCAAAGGTGCCCGTTCCTCTGGCACGCAGCATGAAGGAGCGTGCTCCATTGGTGCCGAAGTCAACATTGCGTACCATGATCCATGCTCCGGCATTCATCCTGACCTGCTGGTTCTCAGAAGCATCGTTCCCCAGTGTGCTGACGGTTGTATTCTTCTTGATATTCGAGAAATGCTCATAGCTGACGCCGCCAGCTGTAGCGATGGTCTCAGCCTGCTGTAATTTGTAGGGGTTGAGCTTGGCGATGGCAGATACACCGCTGTTCGTCATTGTCACCTTACCGATGGTCTGCTTATCCTCGTTCACCGATGCCTTGTTGACACCTATCGAACGGAATCCGGATGCTCCGGTCTTCATCTTCTGTTCGAGCCCCATCGAATGATAGAACAAGTAGTATTCATCATTGAACTTCTGCAGGTGAGTGTGGTTGTTGCCATAGCCGAAGCCAAAAGTGCCCGGGTTGGCAACATATTCCCCTTTATACTGCCATGAGTCGGGGTCTAAAGGATTGTCGGACACCATATAGCACATGCTGCATGTTGACGGTGCGGTGGCAGAGCCACGCTTGGCATATTGGTTCCAGTCGTTACGGTCAGACCATGACGTGTTATAGGTATAGACATATTTGCCGCTCATCATGTTCAGTTCGCTTGCCTCGAAGAGATAGGGGGCAGGTAGGCTTACCGCCTTTCCGTCAAGTGCCAGCATGCTGCTTTTGAGTTTGGCGATACGTGAGTTGCCCGGCATCAGCTTTGTCCCCTGGCTGTTAGGATCACCGCCACCAAACGCAATCCATCCCGTTCCTTCGTCATCAATCAGTACGCCGGGGTCAAAAATCCAGTTACACGGCTTAACGCCAGGAGTGTCTCCGTCGATGAACGGTTTGCTAAAAGGAGACTTCCAGGGACCGGTAGGAGAAGATGCCGTGATGACGCCGATGCTTCCACCGCTATTCGCAAAATACAGGAAGAACTCTTTCTTTCCGTCAGCTGTCTCCCTCCACGTCACCGACGGAGCCCATGAAGCCGCGAAACGCCATCCCCACGATGAGCAAAGCTTCGCTACATCAATGGTGCCATGAAACGTCCAGTTCACCATGTCATCGGTCGAGAAGATGACGAGAGACTTGATAGCCCCATAGTTGTTTTCACCCTTTTTCCCGTTTGCAATGAACTGCTGATGGTCGTTTGTCCCGTACACATAGAGCCGTCCGTCGTATACGAGTGCTGTAGGGTCGGCACAGAACACACATGGGCTGATAGGATTGCCATAGCCCGCATCCTTGTAACCTGTTGCAAGGTCTTGTGCGGTTATCTGAAGACAAAGGGTTGTCAATACAGTAAGTAGGATTTTTTTCTTGTTCATAGACGTATCATTCTTTTATGCCGGCAAAGTTACAATAATATTCCCGATTAACACTCTTTGTATGTTTCACATAATTTACGAGGTGTTTCTCATTTCAAAAAGTAGAAAAGAAGTTTGTTGAATTGATTTATTTCAATTTATGTGATTCAAAAAAGTGATTATATCTTTGATTATTAGGCTATTTCGTTTTTTTTGTGTAGATTTGCAGAAAATTACAAGAATATGGGATTATTCGGTTTATTCAACAAGAACAAGAAAGAAACCCTGGACAAAGGTCTTGAAAAGACAAAGCAAAGTGTTTTTTCAAAATTGACACGTGCCATAGCGGGTAAGTCAAAAGTGGATGACGAGGTGCTCGACAACCTTGAAGAGGTGTTGATAACCAGTGACGTGGGTGTAGACACGACCTTGAAAATCATCGAGCGCATCGAGGAGCGTGTTGCCCGTGACAAATACGTCTCCACATCAGAGCTGAACAACATCCTTCGTGAAGAGATTGCCTCGCTGTTGTCGGAGAACAATACCGACGACCTTGACAACTGGGATCTGCCCCAAGACCATAAGCCGTACGTCATTCTCATCGTCGGCGTGAATGGAGTAGGAAAGACCACCACCATCGGCAAGCTCGCCTATCAGTTCAAGAAAGCCGGTAAGAAAGTGTATCTGGGAGCTGCTGACACCTTCCGTGCCGCTGCCGTCGAGCAGATCTGCATCTGGGGTGAACGTGTAGGCGTTCCTGTCATCAAGCAGCAGATGGGTTCCGACCCTGCTTCTGTTGCCTACGACACGCTTTGTTCGGCAAAGGCCAACCAGGCAGATGTCGTTCTGATAGACACAGCCGGTCGTCTGCACAATAAGGTCGGTCTGATGAACGAGCTGAAGAAGATCAAGGATGTCATGAAGAAAGTGCTGCCCGAAGCACCCGACGAGGTGATGCTGGTATTAGACGGCAGTACCGGACAAAACGCCTTTGAACAGGCAAAGCAATTTGCGGCTGTGACTCAAATCACTTCCCTTGCCATCACCAAGCTGGACGGTACGGCTAAAGGCGGAGTGGTGATTGGTATCAGCGACCAGCTGAAAGTACCGGTGAAGTATATCGGTCTTGGTGAAGGTATGGAGGACTTACAGTTGTTTAACAAACGCCAGTTTGTGGACTCTCTCTTTAACGAATGAAAAAGAACCAGATAGACATTATCACGTTAGGTTGCTCAAAGAACCTTGTTGACAGTGAACTGCTGATGAAGCAGTTCGAGGCCAACGGCTTCCATTGTACTCATGATGCCAAGAACCCGCAAGGTGAGATTGCCGTCATCAATACGTGCGGCTTCATCGGAGATGCAAAGGAGGAAAGCATCAATACGATTCTTGAGTTTGCCCAGGCGAAGGAAGAGGGGAGGCTGAACAAGCTCTACGTGATGGGCTGTCTGTCACAACGCTATCAGAAAGAACTGGAGGAGGAGATTCCGCAGGTGGATAAGTTCTACGGGAAATTCAACTATAAGGAACTTCTCAAGGAACTGGGTAAATCGGAGATTCCCGAATGCAATGGCATGCGACACATTACGACTCCTCATCATTACGCCTACCTGAAGATCAGTGAAGGATGTGACCGCCGTTGTGCCTATTGCGCCATTCCTATCATCACCGGCAAGCATGTCAGTCGTCCCAAGGAAGAAATACTGGATGAGGTAAGGCAGCTTGTCAAGGATGGAGTGAAGGAGTTTCAGGTGATAGCACAGGAGCTCACCTATTATGGCGTAGACATAGACGGCAAGCGCCACATTGCAGACTTGATACGGGATATGGCAGACATCAAGGGAGTGGAATGGATTCGCCTGCACTATGCCTATCCCAATCAGTTCCCGATGGAACTCTTAGACGTGATGCGGGAGAAAGACAATGTGTGTAACTATCTTGACATTGCCCTCCAGCATATTTCCGACAAGATGCTTCAAAGCATGCACCGCCATGTCACCAAACAGGAGACGATGGAGCTGATAACCAAGATCAGGGAAGAGGTGCCGGGAATACATCTTCGTACCACGCTTATGGTCGGTTTCCCGGGTGAGACAGAGGAAGACTTCCAAGAACTGATGGAATTCACCCGTTGGGCACGTTTTGAAAGGATGGGGGCTTTCGCCTACTCAGAAGAAGACGGCACATACAGTGCCATACACTATAAGGATGATATTCCGGAGGAAGTGAAGCAACAACGGCTGAGCGAACTGATGGCTTTACAACAAGAAATCAGTGCGGAAATCGAATCCGCCAAGATTGGCCAGACGATGAAGGTGATCATCGACCGGAAGGAAGGTGAGTATTATATCGGTCGTAGTGAATTCTGCTCCCCGGAAGTAGACCCGGAAGTGCTTGTCAATGCTAATGAGAAAAGATTGCGAATCGGTTCTTTCCATCAGGTGAGAATAACCGATGCTACAGAGTTTGATTTATATGCTGAAGTAATATGAATAATAAAGAACTTATTACAGAACTGGCTCAACGAAGTGGACACACGCAAGATGAAACCCAGAAGATGGTGAACACGGTCATCGATGCGATGGGGAAATGCTTTGAAGTCAACGACCCTGTTTCTATTGCGGGATTTGGCATCTTCGATGTGAAGAAGCGACTGGAGCGTATCCTCGTGAATCCCGGAACAGGACAAAGGATGCTCGTCCCGCCGAAGCTGGTGTTGAATTTCAAGCCTGCTTCTTCAATTAAGGAACGATTAAAGAGTGGAGGACAGGCTGATGAGTAAGATTACCGACTTGGCCAGTCTGCTGGCTGAAAAACATGGCATCTCGCATAAGGAGGCAGAGATGTTCGTATCACTGTTGTTTGATATTGCTAAAGACGCATTGCATGCTCAGAAACAGGTGAAAATCAAAGGACTGGGTACATTTAAGCTGACGAGTGTCAGTTCGAGGGAGAGTATAGACGTAAATACTGGTCAACGTATCCTGATAGAGGGAAGAGACAAGGTGTCATTCACTCCGGATGCGGCGATGAAGAATCTGGTCAATCGTCCCTTTGCTCAGTTTGAGACGGTGATTCTGAAGGATGACGTGGACTTCACCGATATCGACAAGAAATATGACGAGAAGGTTGAAGAGGAGGCGTTACCTACGGAGGAGTCCGTGCAAGAGGAAGCAGCTGTGCAAGAGGCACCTATTGCGGAGGAGCCTGTAGTAGAAGAACCTGTTGTGGAGGAAGCTACGCAAGAGGAAACCATTGTAGAGGAACCCGTTGTTGAGGAACCTGTGCAAGAGGAAACAATTGTTGAGGAACCTGTGCAAGAGGAACCTGTGCAAGAGGAAACAATTGTTGAGGAACCTCCCGTGACCCCAATGCAAGCAGCATTTGTGGACGTTGAAAACAACACACAAGAAGATAATGTAATAAACGAAGAATCAGAAGATTACGAAGACGAAATGGAAAGAAAGAGATCTGAAGAACTGGCTAAGAAACTAAGCCGGAGTAATAGTATAATCATAGGTCTGGCTGTTGCCTTAGTCCTGTTGTTAGCATACGGCCTATACAGCATCAATAATCTGAATAAGAAGATGGATGACCGCGACAGCAAAATCAATCAGCTTACTGAAGAGGTGACGAAGAGTAAGAAGAATGAGCAAATAGCTAAAGACGAGCTGACAAAGCAGATTATGCTGTTTAATAACGATGAGAGGGTTCGCCGCGGCAACTTGAAGATTGTCGGTATAGAAAAAACCGTTACCGCTGTAGCAGGTCAGACGCTCAAGTCAATCAGCAGAGACAATCTTGGTCCTAACATGGAGATGTACCTCGAAGCTGTTAACCCCGGCGTGAGGATGGTGCTTATCGGACAGGAAATACAGATTCCGAAGCTGGAACCGAAAAACGCAGACTAAGAGAACAGATACGTTCCAATAGTCTTGGCAATCCATATCAGTACACTTACCATCAGGATGATTCCTATCGTAAGGGCAACAATGACAAGAAGTGAATAAAGGGCTTTCCGGTTCACTTCTTGCATTATTTTCTGGTCTTGATTGACAAAGCCTTCAATCAATGCCATGTTCTTTGAGTTGGCTTTATGGAAGAAGTCAATAACGTCACCCACAAAGAAAGGCAGCATGCCCAGGAAAATATCACGGAGAGTGTTACAGAGAATGGCTAAGGTCAGGGGGATAGAATGAAGCTTGAACAGACTGATGTAGATATGCACAAGACAAAAGACACCGGAAACAGCATCTCCGACACCACCTGGTACAAGTCCGGCTACTCCGTCTAAATAATAGCGGTCGAGATACCTTGTAATATCTTGCATTGCAAGATAGAGCTTTGAGTTTTTCAGCTTTTCCTTCTTGTCCATATATCCCAAGACAAATAAATATCAACCAAAGACCTTAAATTCGTAGCCTTGTTCTTTCAGCCAGCGAATCGCTTCTGGAAGAGCAAAGTGTAACTTAGCTATACTCTTCAGAGAGTCATGAAAAGTAATGATGGAACCATTACGGGTATAACGCTTGACATTCTCAAGCACATCTTCTGCCGTCATCCACTTGGAATAATCGCGGGTGACAACATCCCACATGACAATGTCGAATCCCTTGTTAAGCCAATAATACTCACTGGCACGCATTACACCGTGAGGCGGTCGGAACAAATGAGAATGAATATGCTCGTTTGCCTTGTAGGTGTTGATGATATAAGTAAGTGTCCAGTGCTTAAAGGCCCCCAGATGATTGAATGTGTGATTGCCGACCTGATGTCCGGCATCTACAATCATCTGATATAGTTCAGGATGCTTCACCACATTCTCACCGACCATGAAGAACGTCGCCTTAACATCATATTCGGCAAGAGTCTTCAAGATAAAGGGAGTCGACTCTGGAATAGGACCATCGTCGAACGTCAGATAAACTGAGTGTTCGTCGATGTCCATTCTCCAGATCGCCTTAGGATAAAGCCAACGCAACCATTTTGAAGGTTGTTCTATGAGCATCCCTTAATTATTTCTTATTGTGGCAGATAGCCTCCCTTACCAGTGTAACGATCGAAATATCCAGCAAGCTGATTCGAGAGCTTCTCATTTAACTTCTTGTCAACGGTCTCGCTAATCTTCATCAGACGCTGTAACACATACAGCTGTGTAATACATTCATTCTGAGATTGTGAGAACCTAGTTCCATCAAGAGTCAGATACCAGTCAAGATATTGTCCGGAAGTCTTCCATAAGTCGTTGATAATCTCCTCTGCCTTTGCCTTCTGACCCAGGAGTGCATAAGCCTGTGCCATATCCAGGCTACCGCTTCTGAAGTTGTGAGGTACATTATAGGCAGGGATTTCCTTCTCAATCTTCTGAAGCACCTTTAATGCAGAATCATTCTTGTGCTCAGAAATCAACTGGATGGCAAGATTAGACATCAGGTTGCGGTGTGTGTAACACATACGCATGACCGTCTCATCGATGTAAAGTCCCTTGGCAGAGAGTCCACCGAACTTGTATCGGTTCATGATGTTATTATAGGTCTTTTCCGTATCAAAGTTCTTAACACCAGGCTTGTTGGTGGTAAACGGAGAGATACGATTAGCCAGACCTTCCTGAATGAAGTTGTCACCAAGGTTCATGTAATTCTCGGCGCCTACAGTCATTGCCACATAGATAGGACGTGTCCAGTTACATTGAGAAATCATCTCAAGCATCATCAAATCACCTTTGTAAAGTGCACGCTTGCCAGCAAGAGATATTACCATCCTGTCAGGAATAGTGTCACTCGCCATCATCATTCCACTCTTGCGGACAGCCTCCTTGTCAATGGTCATGTAAACGGTATCTGTCGGGATGAAATGCTGGTCGGGATCCTTTGAACGTACCCAGTACTTCAAGATGTTCTTCAGTTCAAAAGGCTCATCACCGAACTGAGCTTTTGCTTCATCAGGATGCTCCTGATAGAATTTCAGCAATTCGTTCTCTGCCTGTGGCTGAATCTCAACATATTCATTCGTACCAGAGCAGAAATCAAGACGCGGCCAGGTGATTGGAACTGAAGGAGACTTATAGGCAGGACGGAGCATCTGGTCGATGTACCAGTCGGTCTGCAGATAACTCAGGTTACAAACTCGAGCATCGGGTCGTACTCCTTCAACATCCTGATTGTACCACAACGGGAATGTGTCATTATCACCATTAGTGAAAATAATCGGATAGCCTTCATCCTGAAGCGTCATCAGATAGTTCTGACCGAAGTCGCGGCAGGTGTAACGGCCAGAGCGGTCGTGATCATCCCACGTCTGCGATGCCATCTGGATGGGCACCAATAATGTGATTACGGCTACGATAGAAGCAATAATGACTCCGTCGAGCTTCAGATATTTCTTCAAGATGTCGATGATAGCAGCCACGCCAATACCGCACCAGATAGCGTATGCGTAGAACGAACCGGCATAAGCATAGTCACGTTCACGTGGCTGAACAGGAGTCTGGTTCAAGTAAATGACAATGGCAAGACCTGTCATGAAGAACAAGAAGAACACCACCCAGAACTGACGTATTCCACGACGACCTCTCCAAGCCTGCCAGAACAATCCGATAATACCTAACAATAGCGGCAGACAATAGAACACATTATGTCCCTTGTTATTCTTCAGCTCATCGGGAAGCTTGCTCTGATCACCCAGACGGGCATTATCAAGGAATGGAATACCAGTCAGCCAGTTACCATGTTCCAGTTCGCCATTGCCCTGAATGTCATTCTGACGTCCTGCAAAGTTCCACATAAAATATCTCCAGTACATGAAGTTGCACTGATAGGAGAGGAAGAAGCGGATGTTATCAATCTGCGACGGCATCTTCACCATGACATTCTCTCCGCATCGGTCATAGGGAACCTCCGTACCATCAACGCCGCCCATCCATTCTTCGTACGACTGAGCATGTGCAGCATCATACATACGCGGGAAGATCATGTTCTGAGCGTACTCATACCTGTTCTTGTGACTCACGATAAAGTATGAATCCTTCTCGTCTTTCGATGCTTTCTCCTTGCGTTGCCAGATGGGAGCACCTTCAGTCATGCGAGGCTTACAGATGTTACCATCAACATCAAGCTTGACCTGAGAAGTATAAGCCTGTCCATAGAGCAACGGACGGTCGCCATACTGATCACGACTCAGATAACCTCCCAATGTAAAGATGTCCTCTGGAGAGTTCTGGTCCATCGGGGTGTTTGCAGAAGAACGGATAACAATCAGCGCATAGCTTGAATAACCAATCATCAGCATCAACAGGCAAAGCAACATCGTATTCTTGACACGGGCACTGACAAGAGGTACTTGTGTCTTCTCTGTCTTCACCCTACGGTTAAGAACAAACCACAGGATAATGAGGGCAACAACACCTATAGCCACGGAAGACCAGCCGTATCCATAGAAAGGAATACCTAATAATGCAACACTCAATAAGAATGATATGTTCTGACGAGTGAAGTTCCGGTCAACATACGTCTCATAAATGCTCCATACAACAGTTGCGACAAGCAGGAAGATATAGATGATTACTCCTGTATTGAAGGAACAACCTAAGATGTTTACAAACAACAACTCAAACCAACCTCCAACCGTGATGATGCCTGGAACGACACCATAGAGCACACAGGCAACGATAAAGAAAGAGATGACCAGTGCAACGAGTGAACCCTTGGTCTCTATATTCGGATACTTCCGGTAGCAATACACCAATACGATGGCAGGTATGCACAGCAAGTTCAAGAGGTGTACGCCGATACTGAGTCCCGTTATGTATGCTATAAGAACCAGCCATCTGTCAGAATGAGGCTCATCAGCATGATCCTCCCATTTAAGAATCAACCAGAACACAATAGCAGTAAACGCCGATGAATAGGCATAGACTTCACCTTCAACGGCAGAGAACCAGAATGTATCACTAAATGTATAGATCAAAGCACCGACCAAGCCACTTGCTTCAATGGCAATCAGCTTGGAAGTGGTCAGCTCACTCCAGTCTTTAAGAATCAGTTTGCGTGTCAGATGGGTGATTGACCAGAAGAGGAACAGAATGGTTGTCGCAGAAAGCAAGGCACTCATCATGTTCACCATCATGGCAACATGTGAAGGATCACTTGCAAACTGGGAAAACAGATTGGCTGTAAGCATGAAAAACGGTGCACCTGGCGGGTGTCCGATCTGCAATTTATAACCAGTGTCTATAAATTCCGGGCAATCCCAGAATGAAGCTGTCGGCTCAACGGTAGAACAATATACGAATGCTGCAATAAGAAAAGCAATCCATCCGAGCACATTGTCCACTAATCTGTACTGTTTCATCTATTATACTTATATATTTATTATTCTAAATAACAACTTGCAAAGTTAGTAAAAAGAAAAGAGAAGAGATTGGATAAATATGTTAAATTATCATATTCACGCCATATAGCCATAGTAAATAGCGCAGGAATTTGCCAATCGTAATACTGACAAATGAAATCAATACGTTTGCACGCATTAATCCTAACAAGATTGTAATGGCACTCCCGATAATAGGAAGGAAGGCAAAGAAGCCCATCCATGCACCCTGTCCAGCCATAAACCGTTCAGCCTTATCGAGACTCTCCTGCTTCACATGCAGGTATTTCTCTATCCATTCAGGGCGTCCCATTCTACCTACACAATAGTTGAACATTCCTCCTAAAACATTTCCTGCTGTTCCATAGATTATTAACGGCTGCATTTCAAGCCCGGCAGCAGACAGACCAGCCATGATGGCTTCACTACTGAACGGGAAGAAGCTACCGGCGATGAATGCTGACAAGAACATTCCCCAGTAACCATATTGCATCAGAATATCATAGAGGGCATCCATATATTATAAAATGTAAGCAGGACAGTGATAAGTAAAATCAAATGAAAAGAGAAATTAGTAAACTTCGTCTGCGTAAGTGCGATGAAATGTCCTATCAGCGGAGCCGTGTTTACGATCAACATTCCCGTCAGACAATTATAATGCTGGGGCTGTAAAACAAGAAAAACGATACAACAGATGCCAATGGTGATAAACACCTCAAAAAACATACGTGTACGTATCTTGTCATAATAACTGTTACGAATAAAATGAATCATCCCCACAATAAAGAGGAAAATGACCCACGCTAACGTAATCAGCTGATGCTGGGTGAGCAGTTGGAAACCGCCCAGAGGAGCAAACTCGCCCAAAGAACGGAAATGACGAATGACCGTTGAATAGTCTTTAGTATATAGGAAATACCCGCATATCAGCCAATATGGAATCATCAGTCCTAAAATCGAAGCCACAAATCCCCTGAGACTGAATGACTTGATGTTAATGATGATGAGCAGCCAAAGGATAGGAACAAAATATAGTATCTGAACAAACACGATACTTGCCATACCAAGAGAAAAGAAGGCATAGAATATCCAGCCTGTGGCAGATGTGTTTAGATATGACTTGAATGTTGAGAGATAAAAGCCTATCAGGCAAAGTTGTACTATCGCCGTCTTCATGGAAGGCAAGAGGAAGATTGCCATTACAGACAAAAACAGAAATGAGCAGGATACCATCCGGCTATACACCCTGATGAGAGCATTAATGTTATTCAATGCAGCCATAAGTAGGGTAGAGGCAGATAAACAAGCAAGCTGCACCCATAATTGTTTCTCCGCTACCCCATAAGCCAGGCAAGTTAGCACTCCGTATATTGCTGCTAACGGAAGTGCTAACCTACTTTCTGCTATTTTATTTTGTCTTCTTTTCCTCGCCATTATAGATCGGCACCTATATCGCTACGGAAATATTTATCTGTGAACTTTATCTTCTGAGCCTCGGCAAAACTCTTCTGCAATGCTTCTTCCTTGTTCTTTCCATAAGAGGAAACGGCAATGACACGTCCGCCATTCGTAACGACATTGCCATCCTTCATGGCTGTTCCGCTATGGAAAACAATACTTCCCTTAACATCTTCAATACCTGTTATAGGAAATCCCTTCTTATATGCTTGCGGATAACCGCCACTAACAAGCATCACGCATACGGCTGAACGCTCATCAAACTCGATAGAATGTTCATCAAGATCACCTGCGGCCACTCCTTCAAAGAGATCAACGATGTCACTCTTCAGACGCAACATCACACTCTCTGTCTCCGGGTCACCCATTCTGCAATTGTATTCTATCACCATAGGATCACCATTGACATTGATTAGTCCGAAGAAGATGAATCCCTTATAGTCAATCCCTTCTTCTGCCAGTCCGTCAACAGTAGGACGAATGATACGTTCCTCAACTTTACCCATCCACTCCTTCGTAGCAAAAGGAACGGGAGTAACCGAGCCCATACCACCTGTATTCAGTCCTGTATCGCCTTCACCGATACGCTTATAGTCCTTTGCTTCTGGCAGGATCTTGTAGTTCTTACCATCGGTCAACACAAACACAGAACACTCGATGCCACTCAAGAACTCTTCTATCACAACTTGTGATGAAGCGGTTCCGAACATTCCGCCAAGCATCTCCTTCAGTTCCTTTTCTGCTTCATCTAATGTCGGAAGAATCAGAACACCTTTTCCTGCACATAATCCATCAGCCTTCAATACGTATGGGGGATTCATCTTTCTTAAAAAGGCAATAGCCTCATCAAGAGTGTCGTTGTTGAAAGTCTGGTATCGTGCTGTCGGTATATGATGACGTTGCATGAAGCCTTTGGCAAAGTCTTTGCTTCCTTCCAATACGGCACCAGCTTTTGAAGGTCCAATGACAGCAATGTCTTTGGTGTTGTCATCATTCTTGAATTCATCATAGATACCTTTCACTAAGGGATCTTCAGGACCGACAACCACCATGCTCACGTTGTTCTCGAGACAAAAAGACTTCAAAGACTCAAAGTCGTCAGCCTTAATGCTAATATTCTCACTTTGTCCACCTGATGGAAGAGAAATACCTGCTGTGCCAGCATTACCTGGTGCTACATATAAATGATCAACCCGACTGCTTTGAGCAATCTTCCATGCTAATGCGTGTTCACGACCACCACTACCTAATAATAATATGTTCATATCAATCTGTTTGTTATGTCTTTTAATATTCTATTGCAACCATTTCGTAATTGAACGGATAATATCATCCTGCTGTTCTTTTGGAAAAGAGCCAATGCGTGTACGATGGCTCCCCTTTGGAAGAGTATAGACTTTGATGTTCTTTTTCTTTCTTAA
>Ga0247611_10003697_pt1 | contig 22280 bp, 9 predicted proteins | sample 177DNAGHGhighgp2_FD_192422 | JGI IMG/M metagenome (GOLD analysis project Ga0247611, IMG submission 192422) | Sheep rumen microbial communities from Palmerston North, Manawatu-Wanganui, New Zealand - 1770 DNA GHGhigh gp2 | ecosystem: Host-associated > Mammals > Digestive system > Stomach > Rumen ... | reverse complement strand
CTGATTTAGTAGTTAACACACCACTTGTTGCATATACTTCATTATCTGAATATGTTTGTGGATTTGCCGCTTGTGATGTAGCGCCGATTAAGAATATTTTACTTGATGTATCAGTGCTTCCCGCAGTATTTTTAGTATCTGTAACCGTTGCCCAATTACCAGCTTTGTTTAAAAATTGAGTAGTAGTACTTCCATCAGTACCTAAGGCTGCTTTAACAACAGTGCTGTTAACTACATTACTTACTTTTCGTCTATGATAAGTAGTTGTAGTAGTTCCACCACCAGCATATTGAGTAATTAAATAATCGTTTCCTTGGGCTGGACTAGTTCCTTCACCAAGTAAATTCATCATAGTTGAAACATTCTCTGAAGTAACTTTAAATTGAGTACCATCTAATGTTAAACCTGTACCCGCAGTATATTTAGTATCAACATATGTACTAGCTGGAAGTGTTCCAGACACTTTAGAAGCATCTAATGTACTGCTTGCAGTCAATGGAGTAATAGTATTACTTCCAAGAGTAATAACTCCGTTAGCTATTTTAGCGTCTGTAATACCATATCCGCTTAATGTAGTTGGATTAGTACCAGCAGTTACGTGCCCTGTAGCATTTACAGTAACACTTTTATATGTACCAGCAGTTACTCCGCTGTTAGAATGTGATATCGTTCTAGTTCCGCTTGTAGTAATGGCACTTGAGCTATCTATAGCTATAGGGCCAGTAGCTTTAATTGTAACACTTGTAACAGTACCATTTCCCTCATCTCCTGATGGTACGTAAGCCCATGTAGGAGTTGTGGCGGTTGCAATAAATAAGTCACCAGCTTTAGCCGCTTGACTTGCATAAGTACCTGCTGTTATAATCTTATAAGTATCACCTACTCTAACACCTGTTGTAGGCAAAGTTGTACCCGCAGAACCATTAGTACCAATTGTACCTTTAAATACCATGGCTCCACTTGCCCCACTTATTGCATTTTGTACAAATGCTGTAGTAGCTATTTTAGTTGAACTGTCTCCTGCAGTTTGAGTTACAGCAGTAACCGCACTAGGGATAGCTCCAGTTAATATTGAAGCAGGTATAGAAGTGATGTTAGCAACACCAGAAGTTGCTATACTTGTACCATTAACTGATACTCCAGTAATTGTACCAGTATTAGTTGTGTATCCCGCATCATTGGTCCAATAACTTACTTTAGTAGGTTTATTTAATACACCAGACCATTCGACGTTATCTGCAGTTCCTCCTCCAGTAGCGCTTAATACTCCAGTAGTACTGTCTATTGATAAACCAGAACCTACTCTAATTCCACCTAAAGTACCAGTAGAACTAGTTCCTGCTACAGGTAAAGTATAAATCGTATCTTGAGTTGTAATAGTTCCAGTGGTATTATCTCCTTTGGTATAAGTAATTGTTCTACCAGATACAGACAAACCTTTAATATAATTTGTAATGTCTAATCCATTTTTATCTCCAGTAGCTTTAGATGCAAGACCAGTCAAATTACCTGTAACGTCACCTTTAACATTACCTTCTCAACCATTAGAATTAATAGTACCTAAGACAGTATCATAACCATCTACACCAGCTCCGGTATGTTTATGAAATTGGAAAATTCCACCATATTCATAAAAGTCTACTCGATTATGTCCTGAATACCCAAAATCGACAGCATGGTAATAAGTTGAAGCATCGCCTTCTCCTCTAAATTTTTGAGATTGGAAAAAATTATTAGCAGCGCTTCCTGTTTGTATAATAGGGGCCACCAATGTTCCGGTCATTGTATCTCCAGCTTTTTTAACATAGGTGTCTGTTATAACATTTCCAGAACCATCTTGGGTAGCTTTTGTAGCACTCCCTGCTGTTGTAGCAGAAGTAGCATTACCATTTAAAGCACCAGTAAATTTGGTTGCTATTACTTCTCCATTGTCTTTAATAGTCATTAAAGTAGGCCAAGTAGAACCAGAATCTGTACTTTGTTGAAATTCAAATACGGCAGTATTAGCAGTAGAATCATCTGTGACAGCTATTTTTTGTTGATAAGTTCCTCCAGTCCAAGTTAAAGGTAAATTATTGTTGAAATTTAATGCTCCAGTAATGGTACCGCCAGATTTCTTTAAATAAGTTGTATTAATTGCGTTACCATCACTATCTTGAGTTGCTTTAGTAGCAGACCCGGCAATTGTTGCTGAAGTGGCACTTGTTGCTGTGGTTGCTGTAGTTGCTGAACCAGCAGTAGCAGCATAATCAACGCCAGCCCATTGCCCATCTCCACGTAAATATTTATTTTGGTCACCAGCAACTGGTTTAGGAACAACTCCACGAGCACCATCTGCACTTGAACTTGCTCCGGCCATTACGTTACCTAATGTAATATAAGCCGCATCATTTGTCCAATAACTTACATTGGTTGGTTTATTTAAAACTCCTGACCAGTCTACATTATCGGCAGTTCCACCGTTTAAAACACTCAATACTCCATCGTCAGTTACTTGTAAACGATTACCTACTTTTATACCACCTAGTCTTGTAGATGTAGCTGTAGGTAATGTATAAATAGTATCTTGTGTAGTAATTGTACCTGTAGTACCATCATCTTTAGTATAAGTAATAACTCTTCCGCTTACACTTAACCCTCTAATTGTATTCGCCTTGGTAGAATAAGTTGATTTAATATTATTACCATCTTCGTCTCCAATAGCCCTATTAATAGTACCAACAATTGTCTTACCAACTGTTATAACACCATCTTGAGCAACATTGAATGCCTCTACTTGAGTAGCAGCAGTACCATTATCAGAATATAATACCAACTTATTAGCATTACCACTACCTGTACCCAAATATTTTAAACTAAAACCATAAGCTCCAGTCTCTTTATAGGTTTGGTCTGATGAATAAACTCTCATCAAATTTGTGTCTTTATTATTACTTCCAATTTTTATAAAAGTTGAACCAGTAGTATCATTATATTGTAAACTACCAGTCATAGTGTCTCCACCTTTTTTCAAATAAGTAGTAGATATATTATTACCAGCGCTATCATTAGTAGCAGTAGTAGCACTAGTAGCGTTGCCACTTAACGCTCCACTAAAAGTAGTTGCACTTAAAGTATTTGTGTTAGGGTTAAAACTAAGATTAGTATTATAAACCGGTACACCTTTTTTGCTAGGGTCGCTAAACCATAAATTATATGATTTATTTGCAGAACCAACCGCTATACCAGAATAATTTAAACCTTCTGCAGTAGAAAAGTCTTTCTTGCCAGATATGGTTTCATTTCCCGCTAAGGTAACATAAGTTGTATCTATTTGTCTTCCTAATCTATCATTGGTTGCTTTTGTAGCAGTGGCCGCATTACCATTAATATCATCATCAGCAGTAATAAAACCACTATCATTTGTTATATCGCTAGTTTTGGTAGGTATAGATAAATCAATAGTTGTATCAGTAGTACCATTAAAGCTACTACCAACTTGCGTACCATTTTTTTGTATTTTTAAAGATTTTAAAACTACAACTCCAGTAAATCCATTAACAGAGTTAACATCAGAAGGGTTACATAAAACATATGTTGTACCTCCCCAACGATATTGTTTGTTTTGGTAAGCACCGGTAGACATAACAACATATATCTTACCAGTCTCTGGCGTTAATGCAGCCCCACCATCAGTTAGAGATAACCAATTTGCACTTAATGGTGTTGCTCCGTTTCTTGTGTAACACTCTATAACATCATCTACGAAACTAGGTAATTGTCCACTAGGAACTTTACCATCTCCTCCTAAGGTGGCAACTCCATTAGCTACACCTTTTTCGGTCTTTAATATATAATTATTAAACTTGTCATTTAATACTTTTCCTTGATAAGCATCTAAAACTCCATTGCCTGGAGAAGCTGTAGTAACATTATTTTGTACTTGATACTTTCCACTATCCATTAAGTCTTGTAAAGTATTACCATCACTATCGGCAATAGAATCAGCATAACTAAATGGAACAAATGGTTGGCCTTCTTCATCTCTAAGCATTTTTATTGGGTAGTTGTTTGCCATCTTCATCCCTCCTTTTTCATTTTATCTCTATATATTTAGTATCTTTCTATCCCTTAAAATAAAAAGAAGAGAGGGTTTCCCCTCTCCTTTAATCGTTCTTATTAATTATTCATTGTCCGTCTTTTTTAATATAAACTTTTTTAGCTTTTTTCCATTCTCCATTTACCCTTATATAAGCCTTACCCTTCAATCAAGTTCCACTAACCTTTATCCTAATTTTAGCTTGGTCGGCTGGTGTTATAACAGAAATTGCTGAATCGGTATATGCTATATCATCTTGGGCATCAATACCTTGATGGATAGCTTTTGCGCGCACCATAACTAAGTAAGTGGTTTCTTCTGTTAGGCTTGTGAAAGAATAATTAGCATTCGCTTGGTATGGAGTTCAAGTAAAGCCGCCATCATTAGAAAAACTATAGGCTATATCTCTCACAATTGGTAATGTGGCTGCAGCACTTACGTCAAAACTAAAAGGTGTTAAATTATTAATTTGAACACTTTGTAGAACTAATCCGTCTAACAATGTAGATGTTGTATATAATTTTTCAGATTGCTCATAAATAGCATACAAGATATCATTATCATTAGGTATATAACCATCCTCTACATATTCTATATCTACTAAACTTCTACTCCATCCCAGAAAAGTACACCCCGTTTTGGTAGGCGTTGGAAGACTTACTCCTCCACGCTCTGTATGGGAATTTCATTGAGCATATAATTTTAAAATTGCGTTTTGTGTATATGTTCCTGATGGATAGTATGTTGTTCCACTACCATCTTGAGCTGTGTTCCATTCTTCAAAGCTATGCATCAAATAATCTGTTGTGGTATAACTCGAAACAGGGCAACTACCACCATTAGCATTAAAATAAACAGTATATCCTTGTTGTAGGGTAGAGCTCATAGTTGGTATTGTAGAAGATAATATCAAATTTTGTCCATATATCTTTGTTTGTTGCGCTGGCGCTCCCATTCCACCATTAGCATTATATGTAACCGCATATGTATCCCATGCGCTATAAAGCTTACATACCCAATCAGCAGTATTCATAGTTCATGTAAAAGAAGTGGCCGTATTGTTTGTAACATTATTACCAGAATAATGTGCTCCTGCTACATTAGGCCGTATATTACTAATAGTAGCAGATGTGCCCGGTGATTTGGAAAAGTTAGAAGGTTCGTTTGTTAAATTGGTTCAAGAACCCCCATCACTAGTTGTAAGGTCGAAAATTAAACCATTTTGAGTAGAACCATCTGGTTGATATGCATTAATGTCATTCCATATTGTCTGTGCAGGTATTGTAATATATCCTGGACTACTTGCACTTTTATAAGTAAAAGGTCCACCAGTAGTATTTGTAGTATAACAACTATATGTGCCACCAGACAATGGAATACTGAAACTAACACTAACTACAGGATAGTCATAATGCTCTCCCAACTGTCCTACATAACAAGTCATATTACCACTTGTTGCACCTCCGCAAACAAGTTGACCTTTATTTGATGCTCCTTCAGACCCGGTCCAATTATTTATTCTTGAGTGTAATAAAGTAGCAGTAGCAGACGTACCACTATATTCTACCTTAACTCTTGTATAGGTATAAGAGCCTGTTCAATAAGACTCTGAGTATACTGTACCCATTTATTCCACCTCCTAGTCCAAAGAACTACCAGTGCCAGCAGCATTGGTAACCTCAGCATAAAAATCATAATTTGTATCCATATCTAAATTATTTAATATAACCATGTTAACTGTAGGGTCTATTTCAACATAATTATAATTATCATCTTGGCTTCTCTTATAATACAATTTTATATTTGTAACCTCTATGGCATTATAAGTAACCTGCATAGCCAAACTGTTGACTGTTCTTGTTAAACAATTAACTTTAATATTAGTAGGAACAACAGGAGACCAAACAGCTACAACGGTAACATCCATTGCTTTGTTAGCGGGGAAGCTACCTCCAGCAGGATATGTGGTATTTTCATAACGTCAACCACTGAACGATGCATAAGACTTAGTTGGCAAAGTAGAAGACAAAGACACGGTCCCAGATGCATTGTATTTATAACTAGTACTGCTTCCAGAATACGTACCTCCGTTTGCATCATAATATATCGTATAAGTATTGGTTGTAAATGATAATCTTACATTTTTATTCCCATTAAGAGTACCAGACAAAGCATCTGAACCAGATGCTGGTCCATTATAAGTATGACCCTTTAAAGGTGTAATTGCATCTATAACATAACTTGAATTAATTGTATGACTAGCATAATAATCAGCTACCCCTTGACCTTTATTAACTCCGCCTACAGTAACATTAACAGTCCCATATCCTTCTATAGAACCAGTATTTGTACCATCTAATTGACCATTTAAGTCTAAAGTAGCAGTATTTAAAGGTGGTATTGCTAAATTATAATAATACCAACCAGGGTTGTCAAAACTCCATTTATCTGTATTGTTTACATATACACCACATTGTACTGTACCAGTACCAGTAGTATTAGTAATACTATAGCTATACTCTTTTGTTGTTCCTATTTTGGTTTTTTGGTTAGCACCAGACGACCAAGTACCTCCACTAGTAAAATACTGATAAGAAGATTCTCCACTACCATTAAATTTAGTAGTAGCTCCTATATTCCATCCATAAGTACCTGAACCACCATACTTATATGTATTCATATAATAGAAATTTAGTTTCAACTTATAATAAACTGTATCACCATCTCTATTATATGAATAATAAGTATCTAAGTAAAACCTCGAATAATCACCAAATGAATTTACATGTTGACTCGCAACTAATATATCACTACTTCATGCCATATTTTATTCCTCCTTACTCTTCTATAAGGACAAATATATCTCCATCCTTACCCAAACTATTTGAAGGTGCCGTAGTACCACTATAAGTACGCACGCTTTCATTTTGAATCTGAGTAGAAGTATTACTAATAATTTTGGCTGCTGACCATAATTTTGTATTGTCGTTTGCCAAGTCATTTACTGTGTAAGTACCTTGTACAGTGTTTGCTGATTCTGCTGTTGTGGCTGTAGTTGCTAAAGCAGCTTTTTTAACTACTTTCTCTATCGAGTCATCAACATAATCAGATATAAGCATATATCTATATAAAGCTGGCGCCTCACTAAATTGTAATTTATAATTATTGCCCACTTTACCCAAAACAACCATTTTACTTAAATTACTATCATTATAAGTTACATCAACATCGCCCAAATTAGCAAAATTTGATACCCCTTGACCCGCTACTGCGGCATTGATAGTTGCTCTACCATTGGTAACTGTAACTGTTAAATTATCTCCAAAATTCCATTCATTGATTTTATCTCAATCAGTTTTACTAACAAAATCTAAGAAGTAGCCAGCATCTACGTCTTCACCAGATACTTCTTCAATATTTAATGTAACTGGTGTAGAAGAGCCTGCTTGATAACTTAAAATCTCTGTACTAGGAACATAAGAAAACTCTGTCCCAGCAGCGATATTTGAAGTTATAGTAAAGCTATAATTTTGATTATTGTAAGCAAAATAATATATATGAGGACTAAGTCCACCAACTGGTACTGTATAACCATACTTAATAGCACTGATGTCTTGACTTGTACTTCCATCTATATAAGGACCTTGAGTTCCACTATTATATACTTTATGATAATGATTTTTAACTAAATCATAAACGTTTGTTTGTAATTTACTTTCTTCGCTATTAGCTGGATACAACACTCTACTATTAGCCAAATGTTTTAACATTATACTTTGTGGTATAGGTTGGAAAGTAGTTGTATCTGCATCTGTGTAATCACCTGCTTCAGTCGTACTTACATATACTGGTAAATCATGCATACCAACATCTTGAGTATCATCTGCTGTACCATAATATTGATTAGGACCAGCTTCAGTAGCTACAGTAATATTGTCTGCAGAAATTGCTTTGTCTACATATCCACCGTACATTTCTGGATGGGTAAGTGAGTTATATGCATAATCTACCTTTTTCATATAGGTGTTTTCGTCAAATTGACCTACACACTCAATAATAGCTGTTTTAGAATTGCTGTCTACAGTAACATTTGCCCCATCTTTATAAAATTTTAATGCTACTACATCTCCTAAATTTTCTGTTGTTCCAGGAGAAGTACTATTGCCATTAATAGCTTGGATGTTAACACTTTCTAATTTTTTGGCTAATTCTGCTATTGTATTATCAGGTAATCTATCTGACCTAATTCTTCTTTCCTCTTCAGGAGTAACAAATACTCTTTGTGTTCCATTTAATAATTTTATATCATCGGTTGATAAATTGTGCGGATTAACAACGGTGTGAGTAGATGCGCTATCATTAGCTGATGTAGTATTAGCATGATTATATGCTGTTGCAACATGAGCGTTAGCATTTACCCTAGCTTCTGTATACCATAAATTAGCTGAAGTACCACGTCCAGCCCCTTCTGATATATCACCTGTCCATAACGTAATTGTTTTAGCTTCGTTATTTTGAGTATTATCTCCTAATTTATATCCGTTGATAGTTGTATTTTTATGAACTTTATATTGCTCTAAATAAGTAATTCTAGTTTCATGGTCTGCTAAAGTTATATCTATAGCGTCCAATCTAGACTCTATATCGAATAATCTATAACGAACACTTTGTCTTTCTCTCTCAGCAGAGTTTACATAAGGATTCCATAGTTCTGTTTCTATACTATTTAATCTAGCAACAATATCATCAATATCTTTTTGGTCTGCCATCTGATATCCATACAACTCACCAGTATAAGTTCTTGTTTCATTTAATGTAGTAGTTGCAGGCTCTAAAACTGTTGACTGCCCTGTGCCTTTAATATACTTGTTAGGTATAGCAAATTTTTTACGAGTAACGGCAGATGGTAATACACCCATTGAATATAAGTTATTAAATTGTTCAGATTGTAAAGCATTTAAATCAAACTTAATAGTAGAAGGGGTAGTGTCTCCACTGTCTCCACTATATATTCTAAATAATGTATCAGCAAACTCTGGACTAATAGTACCAACTTGAGCTAAACGACCCATAGTAAAAAATCTACATTCGTCATTATTACTGGTATCAAAGGTTTCTCCTTCAATAACTCCCAATACTATTCTAGTTGCTTCTACATAAGGAAACTCTATATCTAAACCAAATGTTGAATTTATATTACTTACAGCATCGGCCATAGAGTTATATAATTGTGAACCATATACTATAAAACTTTGCCCATTTGGTGTAACCAAATGTTGTTGAATGGTAAAATAACCAGCAGGTACATCACTTAACCCAGCACCATTCCAATATTTATTATAAACTAAACCTTCGGTATATTCTATATTATAATTTAACCCATTATTAGGAGCAATATAAATGATTTTTCCTACAGGGTCTTCTCCATCATAATGTTTTAAATCATAATTGCTGCCGTTATCATTATCTACTGGGAAATCTTCTGTATCACCAGTAGGATAATTAATTCCTTCGTCATAATAATACCCATCTTGTCTAGCAACTTTTATTCCACCGTCAGTAGCTGCAGTTAAATTTAATCCAGTAGCTTGACCACCATTTAATAAGAAATTACCTCTATCAGCCGTATAAGCCATATCAGGTAATGTATAAATACATTCTGGTATAATATGACTAACACTATCAGTTAAAAACGTTCCTATAAAAACATGGTTAACATCATCTGTTGCTGGCATACCTGTAGTAATACTGTAATGGCCATCGCAATCTACAAAAATAGACCAAGCATTACCACCAGATACTCCATATTCTGGAGTAGAGATATCTATCTCTTGGGCGTTAATCTTATACATACCTTTAAGATAATCTCCATCTCCTTCTTTGTTTTTAAAATAAACTAACATAGCAGGCATTTCAATGACAGTAGTAGTACCATCTTTTAAAGCCATAGGTCCTTCTAATATAACAGCTCCTGAATTTAAAAAGCCTTGTCTAAATGTTTGACCAACATTCATTATCTCATGCCATTCATTATCTGCTTTAGAATAACGATAAAAACAACCATTAGAAATTACGTAACAAACTTGACCATCTAGTGGGTCTGGTATTTCATACATTTGTGCTACAGTACTAACTTCACCATCTTCGTCTGGGAAGAAAAGATTAACGTTGGCCATACTAATAGCATTACGCATTCTTCTAAAGTTCTCATTTAATGGATAAGAAACTATTGGACCGCCTATTCTAATAAAATCTTTCACCTAAAACACCTCCTATAAATATCTAGGTTGCAATTCAGCACTTAATACAAACACACCGGTCATACTAGCTCCCTGAATTGTTTCCCCGTTCATATTGTAACTTACATTTTTTCCTGTAGTTATTCTTAAGTCGTCTAAGTCTACTATTGTAGCCCCAAACATTTTATAAACATCAACAAAATTTCCTCTGTTGTCTTTAAATTCATCTTTGTTGTCAAAGTAATTTGTTTGTTGCCATTCTCCATTTCCTTGTGTATCATATATTACTCATAAATACCAAGTCCCATTTTGTACACAGACATCTCCTTCGTCAGCACTTTGAGGGAGGTCACCATCATTAATTTCTATATAATGAAACTTAAATCCCGCAGGTCTAACAACCTCTCCGTCTTCTATCTCAGGACCTGGGACATCTGCTGTGTATACTGTATTATCTAATTGTAAAGTATTTTCAGTTATATTTACGCTTTGTATTTTAGAACCACCATTATGATTGCAACAGAAAAATTTACCTACCATGTCATCATTTACTTGTAATACTAATGGATTAATACTAACAATATTATCTTCTATATATAAACTGTCATATTCAATCATATCAGTATTTTCCATATCTCTTACAAAAGTTTCAGGAATTTCTATTACATCCCTATATGAGTCTATACTCATAACAGTACCACTAAATCTACCATAGAATATATCTCCATTTTCATCTTGTAATACTTGCTCTATGGTATCTATAATAATATCTCCAGTACAACCGCTTAAATCTATAACAGTTGAACTACCAGTAGTGGCATTATCAAATCTAATAAAACTGTTTTCTTCAAAAGTTCCTTCATGTTCCAATAAATATTTTGGTGAAGTAGCTGCGCTACCTGGATTATACATAGGAATAGGCATCCTATTAACTCCACCCGGTTCATCTGAACCAGTATCGTTATCTATTCTTCATTTACATCTAGGACTCATATCCCTATATAATAAACCACTGTTATAATAATAATCTACTCCATAAATAGTTTTAGCATCATAAATTAAATCATCTCTATAATATGATAAACCATATCCATAAGCTGAGCCAACTGTTTCAAAAGTTACTGTAAAATTGCCTGTATATACTACATCTCCTTCTGCAAAATCTCCTAAAAAAGAGTTTTGAGGAGTTTGAACAGTAGTTAATGGATACGCGCTTAAAGGCGATATATTAACAACCTTACATAAATAATATTTATAAGGCTGGTCTGATAATATTAATCTACCAATTCTTCTTGGATTTAATCAAGCTCTTAATCTGTCATATTCTTGCGTTATCAAGTCATGGCAAAAGCAATTGAACTGAAACTGTTGCCCAGTTATTTGTGTGCCATAATAATATTTACCATCATATGCCGGAACTTCTACTTTATTGTCTGAAAAAACTGGCTCTATGTTTAATGTGTAAACAGAACCACTGGTTATGCTATATACACCCATATCAGCGCAATCCTTGCCGTTAAAAACAAATGTAGAAAATAATTCACCGGCCTTAACCGCTCTAATCATGCCTTTTCCCTCCTATTTCCTTTATCTCTCTAACAATTAGTAGGGTTAAAACCCTAAAAATAAAAAGAAGAGGGATATCTTCTATCCCTCTTATAAAGTGTTTTTAAAAGTATTTATTTTTATACCCGTTTGATTACCAATTTCTTTAAACTTGTCTACAAACATATTAAATGCTTTCTCACCGTCTTCAGGCGATGACATAGATTCAACTTCGAATGCAATGGAACCAATGTTAATTGAATTACCCATAGAAGGAGTAGCCCCATTGACATCTGTATTCATCTTACTTAATGTATCAGTAAAATCTAAGAAGTGTTTGGTTTGTAATGCATTTAATACATATTCTGGCGATTGAGTAGAACCATGTAGCATAGCCATACCGGTTTTTGTTACTAAACCACCAGTAGAATAAGCCATAACATATGGGTCATGAACCGCATGTCAATCCTTACCTTGTGCTGCAGAAAATTTTGCAGATAATTTAGAATTTAATTTACCATTCTTACTAGAGACACCTAGTCCTAATGGTGTCCAGTTTTTGTTTGTCTTATCCCAGAAATATAGGAATCTATTGCTATCTATGTAAATTGGGTCATCTCCTACATTATTTCCATGTATATCTGTTGTCGCACCAAAATAGTCTTTTACTTTAAATTCTGTCTTTGTAATATTATATTTATCACCAGTAGTTGTATATACAATTCCCTTAGACTGTGCAGCGGTTTGAGGCCCTTTGGCTTCGGTTGTAGGATTACTACCAGTCACTTTGGTGGTAGTGCCTCCACCTGGAGACCCACCATAATAATGCCCACCACTAGATGATTTACTAGCAGCAGACTCTACTTTTTGACCTCATTTCTCTAAAGTTTGAATAATATTAGCGTCACCTTTAGTATTTTGATTTTTTAATACTTGGTCAATTTCGGCAATACGAGCCTCGTTTTTCTCTATTTCTTGTAAGACGCCCTTGATACCTTTTTCTCCAAATATTTCAGTTTGAAAATAAGTATTAAACAACTTATCCCAATCTCTCATATCTTGTCATTTTTCAGTAGGAGATTTTTGATTCCATTCGTCTGTTTGCTTTAAAATATTTTGAATAGAATCAGGGTCTGACATAATGGATGTATCTAAAAAATCAAACAACCAATCTAAATTGTCAAACATCTCATCAAACTCTCTTTGAAGCATTTCTTTTTCATCTTCTAGGGTATCTTGTAAATCTTGAATCATGCTAGAATATTTATCTTCTGCAATTTCGTCAAGTTTATTATTCATATCCATCTGAGCTTTAATAAACGCACTATCGGAGGCACCGGAAGTATCCATTAATGCTCTTTGCATACTAGTTTGCATACCAGATAATTCTTTAGCATTTTTGGTATCTTTGTTAGCCTGCTCTCTGGCCTTTCTTAAATCGTCCAAAGCTTCTTTTTCAGCGTCTATTGCTTCTAATTTTGTGTTTAATATTTTTTGATAAATCTGTTGCACAGCATTGGCTGTTTTATTTTCTAACTCTACATAAGCGTCTCTTGACTCATTTAATAATTTTAAGATATTTTGTAAATATTTTATATAATTATCAAAATATCCCTGCAATTCTTTAAACATTGATGTATAGGTATTATACACATCGTCGGCTTTTTCTTTAAGACTTACTTCATTTTTAGCAGTAGTACTTTGTAAACTATTATATTTTTCTCAATTTATAATAATTTGACCATATTTATCAAAATCAAATACTCCTTCTAACCCCTTAACAGAACCTATAAAATCCTTATAACCATTGGTGAATTGTTTTTGTTCACTTACTAAGAAACGATATTGGTCTAATAATTCTTCATTATATTCTAAACGTTCTCCCAACAATTCGCCATATTCTTTACCTTGGGCTATATCTGAATAGGTATCTAATGTAGACAAACGATGCTCTAACACACCTATACGATTTAATATATTATATATTTCTTTTAATTGACCTATATAATGGTTCAATTTATCTGAGTTGCTATTTTTACCATCTGACCCAAGCTTACTTAAATCAGAATTAAACAAGGATTCCATAAGGTTTATTTGTGTCTCAGTAACCGCCAATGTCTTGGCTGTCTTGTCACGAGCATTTTGCAAATTAGTTAAATATCCATTTAATTCATTTAACAATCCTTGTTTATCTTTTAATACTCCTGACCCGGTATGACTTTCTCAATCTATACCAGAATTACTATCAAAACCAGCAAAATTAGTACGGCTTTTTTGCATAGCAATATTATATAAATCTTCAACATTACCGCTGCCATCTCTGATTGCTTTATAATATTCGTTCCAAGCTTTAGTAGCATCTGCCAAATTATTTATAATAGCAGCTTTCCAAACATTGTTATTTTCTGCATCAGTCCTATACCCTTTATTTACAGCTTGCAAGCCCTGTATAGTACTTTCTGTCGTTGCTTCGTTGGCAGCATTCGTAATTTCACTATTAATTACTTGTCCTTCTGACATAGCTTCTACTGCTTTTATTGCAGCTTGAGCACCAGCTATTTGCCCATCTATCATAGCTAATTCAGCTTCGGTAACTGCTTTAGATGCTTTTAAATCTTGTATAGTAGCCGCTATTTTTGCCTTTGCTTGCGCTTCTTGAATGGATTGTAAATCTTTTAATGCATCACCATTCATGGTAATCATACCATTGTTTGCATCATAAGCTAAATTAAGATTATCTAGAGCAGCTATCATATTATCTATATATTGTTCTCCGCCTTCCATGCTGCCCAAAGCAGTAATATCCATTTTATCTAAAACGTTAGCTAAATCCATATATGTATCTAAAGTTAAAGCTCCATTTTCTTTAAATTCCTCTACTATCTTATTCATATCTCGTAAATCTTTACTTATCGTGTCTAATTCTTCTCCTAGTTGAGTAAATGTTTTTGTAGAAGTTATTGGCAAATTATTCATGGCTTCATCTATTATTTTCTTATACTGTTCTTTTATCTTATCAGACATTTCATGTTCATGTTCTCTGTAATATTTAGCTATAAAGTTTACTTTTTCACCATCTAGTTCTACGCTATCTAGTCCATTCATGATATCAGACATCATAGCAGTATAAGCTTCGGCTTCATCTGCACTAAGTCCTTCATAATTACTAAAATCTTGAAGACTAGTTAAAAAAGATTGAGTACTTAATTTTGTTTTTTCTAAAGCCTCGCCTAATTTTATCTGAGCTTGTGTCCATTTTTCAGCAGCTGCAGTATCATATTTATATTCTTCTTCTTCTTCATCATATGTAACAAAATTTTGAGATTTGGCTATATCTTCATAAAACTCGTCTCTTTCTTTTTCTAATTTTTCTTTCCATTCTTTAGCTGCTTGTAGTTGTTTGTTTTCTTCTGAGAACCAACTCTTTAAGCCTCCAACAATAAGACCTATACCACCACCAATTAATGTACCAACACCAGGAGCAATAGCAGTTCCTACCAAGGCTCCTGTACCTCCCATAAGCGCGGCATCTAAATCTTCCATATTAACTTCTTGTTGAAGTTCATCAATATTTTTATTTAATTCATCAATTTTTTTGTTATAAAAGCTATGATTAGATTTTGCTTCTAAGGTGGCTATTTTAGAAAAAAATTCTGTAAGAGATTTATTATCAAATACAGTATTATTAATACTATCTTTTAAAATTTCCCATTGTTCCCCAATAATTATATTATTACCAGACCAATTGGCATAAAAAGTGTCCATATGTTGTTGTACTTCTTCATAAGACATATCTGATAAATTATTTTTAAGGAAATCTATCTCTGAATATAATGAATTCCAATCACTAGATTTCAATTGGTTAAAAGTTTCTTGATTATTCAATAAACTACCAGCCATTCCTTCTTTACGAGTAGAATAATAACTAACATTTTCTTCTAAATCTTTTATTAAAGAATTTTTTATATTAGATTGTAAAACCTTTGCAGTGCTATCTGCTAAATTTCTAGTAGTTTTATCTAGTCCATCGTCAAAATCATTCAACAAATCTCTATATTTGCTTTTACTAGTAGCAAATATTTTATCTACGGCATCCTCAACAGTATTAGAGTTAAAAAAGCCTCCAGTAGCATCAGCTATAGAATCTATTTCTTGTTTCCGCAATGTTTCTAAGGCATCTAGCTGATTTTCTTTTAGCGTTTCTAGCTTTTTATTTACTTCATTAATATCTATCAACAAATTACCATATTCGTCTTCAATTACATCAATACTATGAATATCCCCTAATTGTCTTACAGTATCATTTAATTTCTTTTGTTCAGCTTCGGTTTTAACTATTTTTTTACTTAATGCATTATAATCTTTAATTAATGCTTGTGAAGACTTAATTTGAGTACTAAGATTGCCCACGCCAGACAACTTCTTATCCACTGCGTTAGCAGCATCTTCTAATTTTTTCTTTAAATTATCTCCTCAATCAGCAGCCGTTTTAGCTAAAGAAATAAAACCACCAATAAGAGAAACAGCTCCTCCAACATAATCTCCATAAGCAAGTTTACCAATACCCATTCCAGTCATACCCACACCAGACAATAAATTACTAGCATTCGCGTCTTCAACCATTGTGCTGGCTGCTATAAATCCTGTACCAACCTGTGCTATTCTATGACCACGTGCCTGTCTATCTGTCATAACTTGTTTCTTTTTGATTTCTTCTTTTTTCTCTTCTAATTGAGTAATTTCATCCGTTTTCTTTCCTATCTCATTTTGTAAAGCTAATATTTCTTCGTTAGTAGCTTTTTCATCTTTTACTTTATTAACCAATTCTTCTCTCTTTTTAACCAAACCATCCAACTGCATAATGGCTATAGTTTGTTGATTTCTTATTGGGTCTAAAGCTTTTGTCTTTTCTTCCTCTGATGTAAAATAAGACCCTTTTTTCCAAGCCGATAAACCACCTGAAATACTTTCTATAATTTTAGTCAATTTTGTATTACCAGATTTACCTAAATCTTTCAATTTAGTTGACATGGCTGTTATACCCAACAACAATAATGTTAAAGGTTTATTTCCTTTGTTAAATAAATCCACTATTTTTGTTAAAGCTTCAATAACACCCTTAAATAAATCACTAGAAGCTAAATTGGCTATAAACTCTTGCCAAGCTACATTTAATTGTTGCAATTTAGATTCGATAGATTCCATAGCTTTAGCATGCATTAATGCTTGTTGGCCAGCACTATTCTCACTTTCAGCTGCTAAATCTTGCACTCTAGTTCAATTTTGCATCAATGTAATAAAACGAGATTGTTGACGTGTACCCGCTATAATTGTACCCAAATAAGCTTGAGTATTTCTATCTAACTGATTCCATTTAGGACCCAATTCATCAAAGATTTCTTCCAAATCTCTTAATTGGCCTTCAGTATCTCTTAATTGAATGCCGACACTTTTTAAAGCAGTTTCTACACTATTTACATCTACATTATCGTCTGTATTCTCGCCTTTTTTAATTTGCTGCATACGAGAAAATATAGTTTTTAAACCAGTACCTATGTTTTCAGGAGCTTCACGAGTTGCCTCTTCCATAGTCGCTATATAAGCGAGATAATTATCCATACTTACTCCAGCCTGATTTGCCTGAGCGGCTGCCTTACTAAACGCAGTAGATAATTCATTGATATCAGCTGCAGATGCTGCTGCAACCTTATTAAATTTATCTGCAACACGAGAAGCATCTTCTGCTGCTAAACAATAACCATTAACAGCAGCCGTCAATTTGTTTGCTGCATCCGTAGCATCTATACCGGCAACCTTAGCGAACTCAGAAGTTACTCTTGTCATTTCCATAACTTCAGAAGTGCTTAATCCTTGTTGATAGAATAATACAGCCGACTTAGTAATATCATCTAATGCCATACCAGTATTTTTAGCCATATTAATAAAATTACTTTGTAAATCATTAACTGCATCTATGCTTAAATTACTTACGACATAAATTTCATTCAAAGCGCTGTCTAATGATTTATAAAACTCAAATGAATCTTTTATTAGATTTTTAAATCCTCTGGCTATAGAACCAGCTGATATTACAATACCAAATTGAGCCATAACCTCTTTTAAATTAGCTTCAGCTCGTGCTGTCTTTTCTGCTTCTATACCAGCTTCTTTTATTGCTTCTGTTCCACCTTTTATCATGGCTGGCTCAAGTAAAGCAATGGTTTTTTCACTTAAATCAAATTTGCTCATTGATTCTTTCCATTCTTCAGTAGTGATGACACCTTGCTGCATCTTTTCGATAGAATCCTCAATAGCTGGTATTATATTATTAAAAGAAGTTTTTATTCCTTCTTCTAAAGCTAACTCTTTTATCAAATTCATCTTTTCAGCTACTTTTCCCAAAGCGGTTGATTCTTGACCGTATAATTCTATAATTCTTTTTATTGCATTTTCATCTGTGGCAAATTTGCCTAAAACACCTATTTCTTTTCCAGACAACTCTGCTTTTTTGTTTGCAGCTCTTTTTTCGGCCAAACCTTTTAATGTATCTTTTACATAAGAATTTGATGTATCTAAACCAAATTCATCTCTTAACTTACCGCTAGTTCTTGAAGCGGAAGCAGAAGATTGTTTCATACTAGTTTGTATTTTTTTAATATCTTCTAACAAGGCTTTTCTTTCCCTTAAAGCCTTTAAACCCTCTTTATTTGCTTCGCCCTTAAATATCTTAGTATATTCTTCTCCAGCTTTAGATAATACACCTATACTTTTAGACATTCCTGTAACTATGTTATTAAATGCCATTGTATATTCCTTACCATTTAAGCCTTTCTTGCTTAAAGAAGAAGCCGCCTTATCTATGTCACTATATAAGCTTCTAATAGATTTAGTTATATCGGTATTTAAATCTTTGGTTATTCTTTTCCCTAAATCTATCCCATGAATTTGAGATTCTACTTCCTTAAGAAGATTAGTTCCTTTACCTGTAAAGGACGTATTAATTTCTAACTGTATAGGAATTTTTCTAGTACTCCCCATCTTTCTCCCTCCTATCTATTTTAATTTAAAAACGACACTATTTAGTGTCGTTTTCATTTTCTTTTATTTCTTCTGTTTTTGGTTTTTCTTCCATTTTATTTTTTTTTTTTTTTTTTTCTCTTTCGTATTTAGCTACAAGTTGTTCAAGTTTACTATTAACTTCTTGGGTAGCCTTTTCCATCTTTTCAGTTCTTCTTTCATAAGCTTGTTTTGCTAATTCTCCAGTAGCAGCCAATACTTTTTCTTTTCCTTCTTCATCAATGGTGGCTAATGAATCTATCAATCCTTCTATAACTCCTCTTAATGAATTTTGTCTATCCCATATATCTCTGCATCTACTTAAAACCACTCTTCTTATAGAATACCAAAAATCCTGGAACTTAGGGTCTTCCATTAATTTAAGAAATACAGGTTCTATATCTTCTTTTATAATAACAAGTAATTCTCTTTTATCATTATTACATTCTTCAATAACATTATTTTCACTTAAATTATCTATAATAGCTAGTAACGTATATAATTCTTGCTCTGATTCAAGAGCTCCTTCTCTCCCTACTAAAAGCGAAGTCGCTTCTATTAAAACATCATGTCTTAATACTAGTGACTCATAATTTACATTTTCTTTTAATTTAATTTCCATATCTATTTCCCTCCTATTGTGGACTTCCATACCACAAATCTATTTTTTTAAGCATTTTAGGAGTAATATCAATAACAGTTTTTTGCATTACTTCTTCAGCTTCTTGTCTTAATTCTTTTTCTTCATTAGGCTCTGAATATGAACCAGACCCTATATATATTTCATTTTTAATATCTCATTCCAATTCTAAACTACTTTTATTGTTATCTCGCAAATCTTTTAACACCTCACTTGATAACTTAATTTTATCATGAGATTTATAAATTGGAAATTTTGTAAATTTTACATTAGCAAGTTCAGTCCCCAAATCTTGATAAACTACGTTTGGAATTACTAAATTTGTATCAATCTTTACAATCATCTCATACGTCTCTCTTCCTAATGGGCGCATCTCATATTCTATACCAGAAGAATTAGAAGAAATATTTTTAACAGATGATAAATATCTTCTTAATGGCTCATATAATATATTACCATGTTCATTCAAACCACCGCTCACTCCGCCTATGTGGAAATTATCTAAATTATACTTTACTTCTGTATATAAAGATATGTCTGGTAATCTTAATTCTATATCATATAAACGACTTTCTTCATTTCTATAATCATCTGAAGTCAAATTAATATTGATATATCCAGCCTTATTAATATCTTTTATTTTCTTGGCTAAATTAGCAGCCCAGGCTCCTTGTACAGCCTCTTCCAATCAACCGTAAGTAAAGGCATTTTTACCTTGCGATTTAATTTCATTAACTGCTACAATAACAGATTTTGGGACAAAATGATAAGAACCATCCTTAGTAGTTGTAGCAACGATATCTCCTCCAAATCTACTAGAATTCCCTCCTAATTGTTTTTCCATAAATAATATAAAATCATCAGTATCATTAAACCACTTATCATATAAATCTTTATCAACTCCTGATGATACTAAAAGAAAATCTTTTAAATCTTGTTTTTGTGGCTCACTTAAAGTAGTCCCATTGCTTCGACCTATTAAAGTATTATACAAATTTGTTTCATAATTTTCGGCCTGCGCTATAATAGGGTCTATTCCTGCACCAATATTAAATAAAAATTTACCAGTCTTCATTTTATACCATCTCCACTCTAATTTTAGAAATAGATGGTCTGCTCTTTTTTTTCTTTTTTAGCTCATAAAAATTAAAATACCTTTTATCTCCTACAGGTTGATACATCCCAGGTCTTTTCCCATTATTATATTTCTCAGAACGCTTTCTTGACTTAACATCAATAGCATCCTCATAATAACGCATGGGATTAGCTCCGTAAGGTAATAAATATTCATATAATACTCCATTTTTACCAAGTCTCACAACAGTTAAAGATTTATCTATCTTAGCATTCCAGCTATTAATATTACCCATATTAAATCACCACTATTGTAGCTATTTCTTTATTCAAATCTTCCCCTGTAGGAATAGACTTAATTCTAATTGGTGTAAATGACGCTTTAGAACTATCATTTATTGATAAAACCATATTAGTATCAACTTGAACTTTATCACAATGAATATATACAGTATGCTTATCATCATTTTTTAAATCAACTGCATCAATATAAATATCCATAGTACAAAAAATATTATTATGAACCTGTTTTAAATTTGATACACTTGCGGCTTTTACCTTATAATTATATGTTATAAAATAATTTTCGCCTTCCTTAGCATTAAAAATATGAACATATCATTGTCTTGGTTCAGTATCTGATACGCAAAACTCATATTCATCATTTTTTAGTAAGATATTTTTATTATCATCAACTTTATATAAATATATTTTATCTATTCCTGGTGTTCTCTGTGGCTCTGCTGTTAATTTAATATATCCATTGGCATCAGATACTAAATATTCATTTCCCTTTATCTTTATTTCTTCTTCTGGGTTGGTATTAAAACCATATATATAACTTCACAAGGCAAATAAAATTGAGCCTTCATTTATAGTAAAATCTATTTGATTGGTTAAACCTGCAGTACCAATATGGCCTTGCCCATCTACTGCAGATACTGGTCTTGAAGTAAATGATAAATTTGATAAAGAGGGGTTGTTTATTATCATAACAGGTTCTCCAACCTCAAAATCACCATACTCAGGGCCTAAATGTTGTTTATCTTTATCTGCATTTGCTTTAATAATAGCTCCTTCTGGTTTACTTAAAATAATTTGAGAAACCTCTTGCATTCTTAATTGTTCTAACATTTTACCACTCCTCCTTCTAAATAATAGTAGTCATAAAGTTTCATTTCTTCACTTCCAGCTTTATATATACATTTTAACATAAAATTTTATTTTTGTCAAGTAAAAAGAACAAAAAAAATAAGAGAAGCCTAAGCTTCTCTATTAGTCGAATTAACCACTAATTGGTTCATCAGGCATTGGATATTCTCTACCTGTATCAGTTAAGTGACCATCGATTGAATCAACAGTAACTTCTTTAGCAGGGATTTGTTTATAAGAACCATCAAATTGTCCGTAAACTTCATCACCTGATTTACCTTCTTGACGTAATTGTCTGAATTTAATCATTTGACCTTCGTCATCTCTTAATGCTTTTCCTTTAAATGAGAATACTACAGCTTCTGTAGCGGCATTTAAGTTAAATGAGAAAGAACTATCAAGTTTTAATTTAGGAATTTCAATTTGGAAAATATCATTTAAACCAGTATATTGGTTGAATAATAAAGTATCTCCAATGAATTTATAAGTTCCAGCG
>Ga0247611_10003695_pt1 | contig 22287 bp, 10 predicted proteins | sample 177DNAGHGhighgp2_FD_192422 | JGI IMG/M metagenome (GOLD analysis project Ga0247611, IMG submission 192422) | Sheep rumen microbial communities from Palmerston North, Manawatu-Wanganui, New Zealand - 1770 DNA GHGhigh gp2 | ecosystem: Host-associated > Mammals > Digestive system > Stomach > Rumen... | reverse complement strand
TACTGCTGTTGCTGAACCAGGCACTGCCATAGATATGAATCACAACAGGATAAGAAGCCTTCTGCTGCTTAGGCAGATAGATATCGCAGGTGTGATAAGCCTTATCATCGTCTGCATAGTTTACATCTTTCCATTCCTGTGATGTCTCAAGTTTAACCTGAGGCACCTGGAATCCTCCAAAGCCTCCAGCTGGCTGAGCCATGGCTACAGCAGAGAGGCATAACATACATACTGATAATAGTGTTTTCTTCATTTTATTAATGTTTTAGAATATACATGTACATCATTAGTATCAACGTCACGCCCCAACAAGAATTTGTCGATAAACGCCAATACCTCTGGCCACTGACACTCAGGCAGCTGACAATGTCCATGACCGCCTACGATACTCCAACCCATACGGTCGGCTATACCAAATTGGGCCCATACCTTTCTGGCAGCTTGGGCAGAAACCAACATAGCATCATCAGCTAACCATTTGTAATCAGGATTACCAAGCAACAACAAAGCACGTGGGCAAACAAGTGCACATAGCTCATGCTGGTCGTAAGGCAACTGATAAACACTATCACCACGGAAGTTCTCAAGCTGGCTCTCTAAGAACCAATGATAGTCTGTCCTATCGATATTCTCCACGTCATTCTGCAGATGCGATACACGCCAAGCAGCAGCACCACCGCCACCAGGTTCCTGCGCTATGGTAAGAGCCACACGCTCATCAAACGCGCCACAATACAAGGCCATCTTGCCTGCATACGAACAACCAGTAACACCAATATGCTTCATATCAATCTTGGTAACTTCAGGGCCTAACAGCTCCAGGCCGTCAAGCAAGCGACTGAAGCCCCAAGCCCATTCGCTATAGGCACCATTATCTTTTAAATACGGATAGAGCCTATCGAAATTGTGTTCACCTCTCTCATGATGCTTGCCCCACTGACCATAATCGTTAACCTGCTTCTCGTGGAAGGTCATTGTGGCAATAGGACGATTCTCAAACAACTGACGCGGAAGAGCTATCATACTTGAACCTATCATCAGCGGATAAGGAGCCTTTCCTGTCTTAGGATATTTTATCTCTGAGCTTAATGTAAGTGTCTCACCATTAACAGTAACATCCACTATCAATGTATCGCCCGACATACGAGCTTTTATACTCTCTTTATTTACTGTTGGTTTCTCGCCTATTCCATAATGTTGAATAAGTGCAGCTATCTCACTACGTCTTCGAGACCAATCTCCGAAAGAATTCACACCTTCAAGCGGATCAGGCAGATTTTTTATTACGGGCAATTTACTTGCTTCAGGCATAGCAGGTTTAGCAAAAGCTGCACCTGTATTTTCAATTGGGTAAAACAAAGGAAGCTGACTACCCCCTTGTGCCTGAGCACAGAGGGTAGCGCAACAAAATACAATAGTTGATATAATTTTCATTAGTTATCCTTATTAAATATAGTTTAATCATTACCACCAAAGCCGCCGCCGAAGCCGCCACCAAAACCACCGCCCATAGCGGGGAACTCAGGATCTGGCTGTTTCTTAATGTCAAGCAGCAACTTTATCAAAGCTCTACGACGCTGACTCCATGTTGGATAATCGTTAGCATCAAGTTTATTCATTTTGAAACCAGGCATCTGCATACCGCCCTGCTGCTGACTGAAATCTGTGGCGCTGACAGTTATCATGCAAGGCTTTGTTTTTCCATCGGCAATCATCCGATCGGCAATAGCATCGGCACCACCTACCTTAAACCAACTCTCAACAGACTCGCCTTCTACAGGAATCAGCTGGATAAAAGCAGGCATCACTCCCATCCTCATATTGCCTGAAGAATAAAAGGCTGTGTTCCTTTGCAGGTCGTAACTTACACGTCCGTGGGCGATTTCTCCCTGAGATGCGAAATTAAATGGTGATTGAGGATTGTCGGCGATACTGTATTTAAATCCTGTATCGGGAGAGATAAACATGTTACTTGGATCAGTAACCTGCATTCCATCAACTACAAAACAGTATTTGAAGGTTTCAAACAGATTATCACTCATCTTTACGCTCCATACGCCATCGCTGTCACGGTCCATGGTCAGATTCTCTGGCAGAATCTCGCACTCTAACTCTACCTTCTGAGCATCAGGTGCTTTAAAGCGGAATATGATGCCATCTTCGGTGTATTCAGGCGAGATGATGGGGCGTGGGAAAAGGCGTGCCATAACTCCTGGGGTGAATTGTTGCTCCTTTCCAGTAGCAGCAGGGGCTGGTTCGCCATTCTTCATAGCCTCCTCCGAAGCCTTCTTATTAAAAAGCAGAGGTAATGTCTTGCTCAGGAAATATTTGGCGTTCATCCAAGTATGTCCAAACTTATCGTTGGTAAACTCTTTTACACTACGAATTCCTTTTTTATCAAGAAATTCCATATAGTCACGAGCATTTCCATACAGGAAATCATCGGTACCAACCCCAAGCCAAAACAAACGGATCTTCTTGTTTGTGTCGTCTGCCTGATCGTATACGCCTGCTATATCTGTAGATGTGAAAGAGCTGTAACTACACAGATACGAGAATTTATCAAGATTACTCAAGCCATTGAACAAAGCCTGATTACCACCACGCGAGAAGCCTCCAATGGCACGATGGTCCTTGTTATTGATAGTACGATAGTTCTTCTCGATAAACGGCATCAAATCATTTATCAAATCTTTACTAAAAACATCGCCGCCAAATCGGGTTTGTGGGGCACCATTTGCAGCTGGAGCTGCAAGCAATTTTGTTGGATTACCATAGGGTAATACGATAATCATCTCCTTAGCAGCCTTCTTTGCCAATAGGTTGTCGAGGATATAGTTTACTCGTCCAACCTTATAATAAACTTCTTCAGTATCAGTAGTCCCACTTATCAGATAGAATACTGGATACTTCTTATCAAAGTTCATCATATAGTTAGGTGGAAGATAGACAATCGCATTATTTGTACCACCCAGACTCTTTGAGTAATAGTGTACATACTCAATTGTACCATGGGGAACGTCCTTGATATCATGAGCAAGTCCGTCTTTCGATTTAATTTCCAGCAGGCTGTTCTTAAAGCCTTCGTTTGGGAAATACTGTGGATTGTCAGGATCCATGATACTCACTCCATCAACTACAAAGCAATAAGGATACATGTCGGGAGCTGCAGGACCAAGGGTTACAGTCCATAAGCCAGTCTCCGCATCCTTCTGCATAGGCTTCCGCCCTGCAAACTGTACATCAACCAGAACTTCTTTAGCTTGATCATTTTTGTACTGGAATGTCACCGTACCATCAGCATTACATATGGTTTCGGCGTTAGCCTGCATACAACAGACCAGGAAAAACATTAAAATAGATTTAATCTTCATACGCTTAAAGTTTATGATGTTAGTTAATTGAATATCCGGCTCTAATAAACACAGGAATATATGCTTTTGTCACACGTGTTGTTACGTATTGCCCTCCATTATAGTGTTTCCCTGTGCGGTAGTCGGTCCATCCGCCTTCGTTCTTGGGGAGATAAGTTTGCCAAGTATCAACTCCCGGCTCAGTAACAGGACTGATTAGAAGTGCAGGACCGAACATATACTCATATTTTTGCTTTAAAGCCTCAGCATCATTGAAGAAATCGAATACCAGCGGACGCATAATCGTGCCGCCTTCTTCTGATACGTCCTTAGCACATCGCTTAATATATGGCATCAGGCGGTATCGCTCTTTCAGACACTGTGCAATGATATCTTGCGCTTCCTTACCATAGTTCCATGGTTCAGTATTACTCATATAACCATGTACTCGCATCAATGGCAGGTATACTGCCGTTTCAATCCAGCGCAACATGCGCTCGATATAGGCACTATCGGTATACTGGTCTCGTGGACGGAAAAAACCTCCTGCATCGTAAGTCCACCAGGGAATGCCTGCAGCCTGCATACCTAAGCCTGCCGTTATCTGGCGACGGAAAGTTTCCCAATCATTACCCACATCGCCACTCCACATGGCCGAACCGTAACGTTGGATACCTGCAAAACCACAACGGGTTAATATCATAGGCTCCTTGCCTGCCTGTTTCAAACCCTCATAAACAGTTTTGTTTACTAACAAAGGATAAACATTACGCACTTGTTCGCCACTCCATCTACCATTGTTTACTTTACGACCTTGAAGATCGTCATTCTCAGGTTCAGTAGCATCTTGCCACCAAGCGTCAATCCCCAAAGGCAACAGGCGCTCTTTAAAGTTCTTCCAGTAAGCATTAGCGGCTTCGGGGTTAAAGAAGTCTATCCAGTCGGTTTCTGGAATATAATAACCTGCGGCTTGCATCTGCTTACCTACCTCTGAGTTCTTATCAATCTTTGACCACACACTCAGCATCAGCTTCATGCCCATCTGGTGCAAACTATCAGTCAGTGCCTTAGGATCAGGATAGAATTCCTCGTCAAAACGCATGGAGTTCCAACCATACTTGCCCCAATACTGCCAGTCCTGAACCAACATGCTCACTGGCAGCTGTTCATGACGGAAACGGTTGGCTGTCTGCAGAATCTCATCCGAAGAATGAAAGCGTTCTCTGCAATGGATATATCCTAAAGCCCATTCAGGCATCTGCGGACATTCACCGGTAAGCTCGCGATAGGTAGCTATTATCTCATCAGGAGAACCAACAAACACAGTATAATCGACAGCTTCGGATGCAGGTGAACGGAAGGTTGTTTCATCCTTCACCTTATTATAATAAACTACAGGCTTATCGTCCTTTGTCAACTCTGCTGAAAGATGATGAGTACCCTTTGTAAGATGCACAATTTTCGAGGCAGTAGGCGGTAACCACAGGTTCTGCATCTCAATAACAGGCTGACCATCGATAGAAAGGTTATGTCTGCGAGCCATTTTCTGGCCTACGTCAAGAAGTAGTGCATAATCACCATCTTCATCAATTTCTATTGTTGCTTCGAAGATATGGCGTTCACGAACTTCACGTTTGCCACCTTCTGTAGAAGTAACATCTACAATTTCCCTACTACCAGTCCCTGCTCGTTTTGACAAAGAAACGCTCTTATCACAAGGATTGAATTCTGTAAGTCCGTAATTGTTCCACAGTACACCATACCCCTTACTCGACAGCAGCATTGGTATGCTTATCTGGGTATTCACCTGAGTAAGTCGTCGAGAAAGGCCCCTAACGTTGCTATAACCATCTTGGAACTGTCCAAGTCCATACAGACATTCGTCCTTGGGAGAATTAAAAGTAAGCGTAGCCTCTCCTTCAGTTAATTCATGATTAGTGGCTTGGAATACAATAACACCTTTTTTATTACGAATTGTCAATGTATTGCCTTTGATTGTCGCTGTGACATCAGCCTTTTTCAACTCATCATGCTTAACATATAACCAATCCGGTAATGCATTCTTTGCTTTCGGTTCCGCATATCTCACACGAACGGCATTCTTAGCAACATAAGTAACCGTCAATTTCTGCTGAGCAACGGCAGATAATGCCGCTACTCCAAGCAGTACCATCGAAAGAAACTTTCTCATCATAGCCTTCTCTACTTAAACTGCCACCAGTCCAGATGTACGTTGCCGTTAGCTTTGTCGAAACAGAGATACAGATCATGAACGCCTGTTGCATTCTTCACCTTACCACCAAAGGTACGGTATTTTTCAACGCTACCGGTCTTACCGATGGTTACGGTACCTACCACAGGACCATCGGCGCTGTCTAAACGCAGACTGATGGTACAGCCACCAGTAGCAGCAGCAGTGATATTAAACTGCTTGGCTCCCTTACCGAAGTCGACACCACGCAACTTGATGTACTCGCCATCGTTGATATCAAAGATATACATATTTTTCTTGCCGGTCGAGGTAGGCATATCAGCAACAACACCAGTATTCTCAATACTCATCTTGGCGCTCTTCAGTCCATAGCCCCAAGCCATTGTCTCAGCTTCAACTCTCTTGTAAGGGTTAAGCCAATGCAGCTGCTTCATAGGTTGCTGATCCAACCAGTAAGGTACCTCTTGAATTGTTCCATCGGCATTATAGGTAATCTCTGTTGCAGATACGCTTCTACGCTCGTGATGAACAAAGGTTTCCAAATGCATCAGGTCGTAGTTCTGACCGAACACATACGAGTGACCTTTATAGTCAACGATACCAGGATGATTACCACGGTCACGCTGGGTTGGTTTCATAATGTAACCCTTCCACTCCCAAGGTCCTGTAGGACTGTCACTCATAGCATATCCAAGTGCCTCAGGACAACAGGTAGATGCAAAACCAAGATAGTAATGACCATTGCGCTTGTAGAACCAAGGTCCCTCCTGATAGTTGGGGATATGTGGCAGTTTGGTTACACCGCTGGTCAGCGATGTCATATCCTCACCTAACTTAGCCCAGAAGGTATGTGGGTTTCCCCAGTACATATAGGCCTGACCATCGTCGTCGGTATAAACCGAAGGATCGATATCATACCAGTTGCTCTGATCCCATACCAGTGGTTTGCCAAGTGGATCCTTGAAAGGTCCGTAAGGCGAATCAGCCTCTAACACACCGATACCATGACCATGCAATGGGGCATAAAGATAGTACTTACCATTACGCTCTACGGTCTGGATAGCCCAAGCACCGTTCTCACGACCGCGCCATGGGAAATCCTTAAGCGATGCTACTGCGCCATGCTCAGTCCAGTTAACCATATCAGTGGTGCTCCACAACAACCAGTCGTACATAAAGAAGCCGGCCGAGCTCTTCTCGTTTACATCAGGGATATCCTCAGGCGAAGCATCATGCGAAGTATAGAGGAACAGGGTGTCGCCTACTACCAGTGGTGATGGGTCGGCCGTGTACTTAGTTTGGAACAAAGGCATGTTCACCTGCTCCAGTCCGCGCATCTCCCACCAGTCGAAGTTAAACAGTTTCGGTCCCTTACGACCTTTGAACACCAGATAAACGTCGGCTGTAGCAGGCAGGTTCAAACCCGAAATGGTTCGGGTTGGTGCATCGATATCGGTGATGGTCGAGTAGTCCAGATCAACGGTAATGGTCTGCCACTTCTCCCAGCCACCTGTACCAGGCACGTTCAGGGTACCCAGACATCTGCCACCAATGCTATCGAGGTGTATCTCTATCTGACCGCCACGCAAGCCGCTAGCAACACGAGCTGTGAAAGTACGTGGGTACTTATTGGCAAACGCTACGTTCTGCAGTTTTATATAATCGCCATTATGGATGTCGCTAACATAAACACCTACCTCATCATTCTGCTCTGTCTTAACACCTTTCGAGAAAGCCATGGTCTCGGCCTCAACCTTACCATAAGGATTAAACTCAGCCACAGGTTTTACACCTGCATCAGTAGGCATAATGGTTGGAAAGCTACCATCGGCATTATACTTAAACTCCTCTACTGCAACACTGCGACCAAAGCCACCACCCTGTGGCAACTTACCAGTATGGTAGAAGAAGTAACTATGTCCTTTATAGTCTGCTACTCCACAGTGGTTAGTAAACGAGTTAGTATCACACAAAGGCATAATCTCGCCAGCATACTTCCAAGGACCAAGTGGCGATGGAGCAGTACTGTACGAAATATGTTCAGGCACACCTCCAGCAGCATACAACAACTGATAAGTACCATTACGCTTGGTAAGCCAAGGACCTTCTACATAGCTATCCTTATATTTCTTGCCTTTCTCGCGCTCTTTCATCATCGGGCCACCGAAAGCCTCTTCTGTCATTGGCAGTTTACCAAGTTCGCCCTCGTACGAAATCATGTCGCGATTTAACTTCAGGTAGTAAACTTGTGGATTTCCCCACATCAGCCAAGCCTGTCCGTCGTCATCAATCATAACTGTTGGGTCGATATGGTCCCATGAACCATTCTCAAACAATGGTTTACCCAAAGCATCTTTAAAAGGTCCTGTTGGCGAGTCAGCCACGGCTACGCCGATGGCCATACCACCAGAAAGTTTAGAATGGGCACAGATATACCAATAGAATTTACCGTCGCGCTCGATGGTTTGTGATGCCCATGCACGATCATCTGCCCACGAGAAGCTCTCAAGAGCGAGTGGCGACCCGTGATCCTGCCAGTTTACCATATCCTGAGTTGAATATACACGCCACTCCTGCATCCAGAAAAAATCGGCACCATCCTCATCGTGACCGGTATAAACATACATAGTGCCATTATGTACCATTGGTGCAGGATCGCTAGTACACCAAGTTTGTACGAAGGGATTCTGTGCCTTCGCCCCCATAGTAAGCAGCGCCATTGCTGCTATAACGGTTGTTTTATTAATCATTCTATTATCGTTTATTAGTTTACGACTGCAAAGGTACATCAAAAATACGACACAAGATTTCGTATATGTATCATTTACTTTACTAAACGTAACACAAACAAAAAGTCCGGACTTTCACAAGCCCGGACCCCCAAAACAATGTAAAGTTCTAAAATTACCCGCCCACGATAGGGGCGGATAATATCATTCACCGCTCAGACCGTCGGCAATACCGGCGTATACATGTTTGCGGTAGTAATTCTGATCCCAGATACCAACAGGTTCGCCTGGACGCCAGCCGCTATCAGCGGGAGCGTCGGTAGCGCACCACAGAGTGATACCCCACTGCTGAGCAGGAGGAATAATGGTCTTATACTGCTGGATAATCCACTTATAGAAGTCGGCCATCTGGTGATGCTGCTCCTCAGTCATCTCAACAGTCTTAACTGCATTGCCGTTAGCATCAACATAACCCATATCGAGCTCAGAGATACGAACCAACTTACCAGTCTCTGCCATCATCTGGAACGACTTAACAATGAGATCCTTTCTCTTCTGAGCCTCAGTAGCATCAGCATAGCAAGAGATGTGCATCTGTGAACCGATACCATCGATCTTAGTTACGCCATCACTCTCCCACTTGTTAATCCAACTGATAAGCGACTCAAGCTTCTTATTACCAGAAGCATCCCAGTCATACTCAAGGTTGTAGTCGTTAACGAAGAGTTTGAGATCGTCACCACCATACTGACGAGCGAACTTAACGGCAGAACGAACATAGTCGAGGTCACCCAGATAATCCTGCCAGAAGAAGTTGTCCTTGTCATCAGCCTTACCATGCTGCAACTGACCATTTCCGCCAATAGGCTCATTAACTACATCCCATGCCTTAACAAGCAGGTTACCCTCCTCATCACGGCAAGCATCCATCATACCATGAATCCACTTGTCCATAGCATAGAGCAAAGTATCCTTCTTTTCCTGAGGAGTAAGAGGAATACCACCACCAGCGTTCTCTTTCTCTACCTCGAATACTACATTGTCAATGTAATAAGCACCTGCAGCGGTATTTGGTGACATATTGAAAGCTATAGACTTCATGCCGTTTGCACCAGCCATAGAACCATCAACAGTAAACTCCTTCTCATAGGTCTGCCAATCAGCAGTAAAGGCAATAGTACCTGCACAAGCCCAGTGCTGATATTCACCAGGTCCGAAATGTGCCTGAGTATCTACATTTGTACCTACACAGCCACCATCAGCCTTATAGTCGAACTTGACATGACACTTAGAGCCCTCAGGTAAAGCCTCGTTAGCAACAATCCAGAACTGGCTTTCCCATGAATCGGCATAACCACCTTTAGAGGTTATCTTAGCACCACGGCTACCATCACGTCCTACTCCATCAAGAATCTCATAAACGATAGCACCCTGGTCAGACTTTGTAGCAAAGCTTGCAGCATCGTCGCCTTCCATGTCATTATTGTTAATGAGCGAAGCCCAGTACAGTACAGGACCGGCAGCTGACTTTTCTTTCTCTACCTCAAGTGTAATATTATCAATATAGTATGCACCAGCAGCAGTATTTGGAGACATATTGAAAGCGATAGACTTCATGCCATTTGCACCTGCCATTGAGCCATCAACGGTGAACTCCTTTTCATAATGCTGCCAATCAGCAGTGAATGCAACAGTACCTGCACAAGCCCAATGTTGATATTCGCCAGGACCGAAGTGAGCCTGAGTATCAACATTAGTACCAGCACAACCACCATCAGCCTTATAGTCGAATGACACGCGAACCTTAGAGCCCTCTGGGAACACTTCGTTAGAAACAATCCAGAACTGACTTTCCCAAGAGTCAGCATAGCCACCCTTAGAAGTAATCTTAGCTCCACGGCTACCATCCTTACCTACACCATCAACGATCTCATAAACAATAGCACCCTGGTCAGACTTTGTAGCGAAATTCTTTGCATCAGTGCCTTCCATATCGCCATTGTCGATAACAGCCTCCCAGTACTTAACAGTACCACCACCGGCAGTTGCCTGTCCTTCTATGGCAAATGAAGGACCTCCCCAGTTTGCTGCCCATCCATCGGTAGAATTAGCATCGAAAGTACCATTAACAATCATCTCTTCATCAGAACCTTTTTCCTTGCAAGAGACATTGTCAATACATACCTTACCAGCAACCTTACCGAATACGAACTGCAGCTTATCATGGTCGAAGTTAGCTTCGAACTCCCACTGAAGATCGGTGAAATTCTTTGAAGTAGCATACGAAGGAAGATACTGTACATCATTTGATCCCCCCCACTGGTTCTTATTGGGACTAGCATCCCAAATTGGCCAAAGTCCAAAAGTACCATCAGGATAATCATCTTCTGTTTTAACACTAGCCTTTACGATATAAGTTTTACCCTTCACCATTGGAGTTGGCAAAGAATATATACCCTGCTTATCCCACTGATTTGCACCTGCATCACCATTATTGAATACAATGCAAGGATTCTCACCACCAGGTGTAACAGGAATAGGCTTATCAGCCAACAGAGAATTCAACCATTTTACCGGCTGCTGAGCATGCCATGCCAAAGTGTGGCCATATACATTCATACCAGCTTTGGCTGCCTCGGTAACATAAGCTTCCACGGTACCAAAGTTCATGTTTCCATCGTCACCTACACACGAAGCCATCTTCATGGCATTACCAGCAACGGTCTCGTTGAAGTTAACGTTAGTAATCACATAAGTAGGCCCCTGCTTTGCATAGTCAGCAGCATCGGTACCTATGCCCAACTTAAAGTTTGGATCGGCCACATACTCCTTCAGGGCCTTATAATCTGACAGATAAGCATATTCTGCAGACAATTCAGGACGCCCCACCTCGAAGTTGCGATCAAACTCATCTGCACACGAAGCCATGAACATGGCTCCGAGTGCTAAAATGATATGTTGCTTTTTCATTTTCATTACTTTTTAAGCATTACTTTTTATAAACAGGAGTAAACTCATCAACGGGTTTTACACCACTACGCTGCCAAACCAACTTCTCCTGCTTAGAGAATGATTTACCATCAGCAAATGTAATGGTATAATTAAGTTCCATTCCGTCACGGTCTCTATTACCCCAAGCCTTCTTCTCGGTGTCATCACCCCAAGAGCAAGTACCTGTAGCAGTTACACCATCGGTGAGAGAGCTGATAGAGCCACCAGCAAACGAGAGCTTAAGGTTAGCTGTATAAATCTTGTCACCATCCTGGAAAGAAACCTCATAAGAACAATCATCCAATGACAGAGTCTTAATCTCTACAGAACTTGCCTGCTCAATATTATCGGTAGAAGTTGTACCATTGGTAAGCCAGAAACCTGAATACTTGTTCTGGAACTTTACGCAATAGAGGACATAGTCCATAGGCTTGATATCCCAAGCATCACTGTTTGTGCGAGGACCCGTCTCACCTTCATTCAAAGTACCAGTAAGAATCTTACCAAAACCTGTCTGACTTGTCATAACGAGAGGAATCACATAAGTACGACCAACCGCATCTGGATCATTGAAGAATGCATCGGTGAGCTGTACAGTTGTGGTACCATTAAAAGTGCCATTGAAATTCAGATTGGTTGTAGACAATGAGTAGTAGCTGCTTGGCATGGCCTTTACAGGAGTAACACCATCTTCGAAATACAGATTGTCACAAAGACTCTCATCGACAGCAACCTGAACGCTTCCATTAGAACCATTATATGAACCACCAAAAGTTGCCATAATCTGGCACTGGTGATTATGGTCGTTAGTCAAATCAATTGAAGGCTCATCATCACCCAGTACGATAGTACGTGTGGGGTACTGATATGGGAAATAGACTGTTGTGCCATCTTCGAAGTCTGGGAAAGTCTTGTTACCATTCTCACAGCTCCACAGACCACAAACGAGTCCGATTCCACAGATGAACTTTAATATATTACGTTTCATAATCTCTTTTCTTTTTAGTTTTACATTGTTTTTTGATTACTTCCATCCGTCATTCTGTTGCAGACTGCTCCACTTCAGAACTTCAGAATAAGGAATTGGACCATAAATCATATAATCCTTATAATCACGTGCCTCTACATCAATAGGAGTATAGACTAACTTACCATCAGTACCAGTAGTAATCTTTACGCCCTTTGCAGCCTCTGTAAGGTTAGCATTCCAACGGCGAAGATCCCAGAAACGATGGTTCTCGAAGCAGAGCTCCAAACGACGCTCGTTGCGGATGAGCTCACGCATCTTATCCTTGCTCTGAGCGCACTCCTCAAGATAAGGATCGTTTTCACCACCTACACCAGCGCGCTTACGGAGAGCCTTGATGACATCATAGGCAGAATAGTTGGCGCCACCTACATTTGCCTTTGGACCCTGAGCCTCGTTAGCAGCCTCAGCGTAATCAAGGAAAATCTCGGTATAACGGATACGAGCACCGAAATGCTTAGCACCCTGACTTGTGGTTACGTTGATATCGTCGCGGAGCAATTTATGCAGATAGTAACCAGTCTTGGTTGACTTACCATTCTCACGGTCGATACCATCGAGTCCTTCGTTATCGGCAGCAGTATTGATAACAGAACCGTTTGCACCAATCTTCTCGCCATTTACCAAGATGTAAGTCTTCAGACGTGGGTCACGATTCTCATATGGATTCTTGGCATCGTACTGTGACCTAGCATCAGTAATAGGATAACCATTAGCCATTGGGAATGCGTCTACCAGGTTCTGAGATGGATTAACGCGTCCCTTACCATCCAAAGAAGGAGGATAGTTGTTCTGCTCCTTTTCAAGGTTCTTTTCATCAGTTACGACACCGCGCCAGCAAATCTCCAATGGGTCTGGATCGGTAAAACCGAAAGCATCAATAAAGTCAACGTTTGCATACCAGCGCCATCCATCAGGATCAACACCAGCAACGCCACCAACATTATTCAGAGATTTAGCAGCATACTCAGCAGCCTGTTCCCATGTCATAACACCAGCAGATGCATAAGCAGGAGATGCAGCGAAGAGAGCCACCTGAGCCTTGAAGGCAGCAATCATGCGACCATCAATCTTACCACGCTGCAAGCTACCGAATGCACGGTTGTACTCTGCAGTGCTACCACCAGCATACTTGGCAGGCATGGTCTTAACATCGCCATACTCCATAGGCAGATACTTTAGAGCCTCATCAAAGTCAGCAAGAATCTGGTCAATACACTCCTTGAATGAGTTACGTGGGAGGTTGAAGTCAGAAGTACCATCTTCAGAAGTGAGATGTATGGGCACACCCACAACCTCGCCATTTACCTTACCAGCGTGAGCACGTAGCAGATAGAACATATGAAGACCACGCAGTGCATAAGCCTGACCCTTATACAGATCAAGGTGCATCTGGTTCAGTGTCTCAGAAGAATAGTCCCACAGAACCTTATCGCAGTTCTCGAGGAACAGGTTACAATACTGAATAGCGTGATAGCGAACATCCCACTGGTTGATAGGATTGTTCTGCGATGTCCACGCACCAGTAGCCATCTTCTTATAATTGTTGTCGTTGTCGTTAGAGACAGCGTCGTCGGTAGCCACATCCGAAGTAGGGTTCTCATCGTATGGCAATACAAGGAATGCATTGTCGAGGAGACCACGAGCGAAATCAGGCCATGTATACATCTGGGTAATATCCTGGTTATTCTCCAGTGCAGGCTCAAATAAATCGTCACACGAAGAGAAACTAGCAATCATGCTAACACCACAGATGAATTTCAATATATTCTGTTTCATAATTCCTTTCTAATTTTTAGAAGTTTACTTTAGCACCGATGTTATAGAAACGAGACTGAGGTGCTTCGCCTACACTCATTTCCATCAACTTACGCTCCTTGGCAAATGTCAGCAAGCTGTTGCCACTTACATATACTGAAAGGCCCTTTACGATACCATCGCCAATGATGGTCTTTGGGAAATCGTATGTGAGCTGAACCTTTGCGAGGTCGAAACGTGAAGTTGAGTACATCCAGAAGTCAGATGTGGTGTTGTTATTAGCACCGCTCTGAGTTGTCAAACGTGGATATGTAGCTGTTTCTGCAGTAGCGGCAGTCCAACGATTGCGAACAGCAGCTGAGTACTTGTTCTCACCAGAAATCCACCAGTAGCTGTTGTTCTTTACGGCATGACCACCGAAGCCACCTACGCCCAACATGAAGAGCGAGAAGTTCTTGTACTTGAAGGTGAGGTTTACACCCAGAGTCATAGGAGCACCATACCAGCCACCTTTACCCAGATCAACCTGGTCTTTGCTGTCGATGATATTATCTCCGTTCTGATCCTTGTACTTCAGATCACCAGGCTTTACAGTAGCACCAAGCGACTGCTTAGGAGAGTTGGCGATATCAGCCTCATCCTTGAAGAATCCAAGGCACTCATAACCCCAGATAGCATCCAGCGCCTTACCCTCACGATACTGATATGTATCAGCATAGTTGGCATCGTCACGCTTTGAAGCCTTAGTGGTGTAATAAGTCATATTAGCACCACCCTCGAAACCGAAGTCACCAAAGTTCTTCTTATATTTTACAGCAACGTCGAAACCAGAACGGGTATCCTTGTTGTAGTTCAAGTATGAGAGGAACGAAGACTCAGGATAGTAAGACTTAAAGTAGCTAGGCATCTGGTTTGAAGCGGTAATGATACCACCGTCCATTACGCTGCTGAATACAGAAGCGTCGATAGCCAGGCTGCGCTCCAGCAATTCGGCATGGATGCTAGCAGAAATCTCGTTACGCTTGATATATGCCAGATCAGGATTGCTACCACGCTTGAAAGCGAAGCCGTTATGACCTGTCAAACCGTTCCAGTCCCACCAACCACTCTGCTGGATAGTTCCGAGATACATATAATAGTTCTCGATATCCAGATCGGTCTTCAGACTGCTAGCGCTGGCGCTGATGGTCAGGTTATCAAAAATACTTCCTTCCATGAAAGCCTCTTTAGCGATGTTCCAACCCAGTGTTGCCGATGGAGAGAAGCCAGCACGCTTACCCTCAGGCAATTTAGCAGACCAAGGTGCAGCAACTGCGAAGTCAACATAGTACTTGTGAGCGTAGTTATACGACAGGTTCAAGCCCAGGTTGGCATTGCTTACCTTATGATACTGACCAGAACGAGTCTGCTGGAAGCCATTAGCCACTACCATTGCACTTACATTATGCTTATCAGCAAATGTACGGTTGTAGTCGAAATGAGCATTAAAGGTAATCATCTGGTGATTGGTTGAGCCGGAAATGTCCTGCTGACCAGACTTCTTATCTACTGTCTCATGGTTATCGAGTGAGAGGATAAGGTCTGGACCGTTATAGTTACTCCATGCAGGCTCGAAAGTAGCATAGCTGTTTCTATATGAAGTAGAATAACTGGTCTGATAGTCAACGCCAACCAATGCATGGAATGAAAGTCCTTTCAGAACAGAGCCGAGGTCAACATTCACACCTGCATCAAACTGGAACTGACGACTGGTCCATGTGCTCTTACCGGCTGCATAATAGTCGGCAAAGATGTTATTACGGTCAACATCAGTAGCACCGGCAGCCAGGAAGTACTTACCATCGATAATATTTGTAGTTGATGACAAAGCATTATGCGGCTGGATGGCATTTGGATCCAAATAAGAGATAGGAATCAATGGGTTGTAACGGTTAGGACGCCAGTTAGCAGCTGCCTCCCAGTAGTTACAAATCACATCCTGATTATTTTCTCTTACCACAGCACCATTAGCATCAAGCTTCTTATGATTAGAGATAGCTGAACGCGAATTGTAGTAAGTTGCATTGGCGTTCACATACGCTGTGATAAAGTTGTTGATGCGAACATCTACGTTACCGCGTACATTGAAACGATCGGTATAGTTATTCTTGGCCTCACCGAAGTTCAGGAAGTCGCCATTACGATAGTAGCTGACGTTAGAATAGAACTTAGCACGATCATTACCACCTTCAATCTCAACAGTAGCGTCGGTACGATTGTAGGCCTTCTTGATGAAATCAGAAGAATAGAAATCTACATCTGAATAACGATAGAGATTCTCACGACTTGCATAGTTGTAAATCTGATCGGGCGTATAAAGAGCAGCCAGACCATCATTGGCACGAGCCTCGTTATACAATGTCATATACTCAGCTGAGCTGAGGTACTCAGGATAAGCCTTAGCAACGTTCCAACCAGTGTTTGCACGAACCTGAACACTCAGTCCGTCAGTTACACGACCACGCTTAGTGGTAATCAGAACAGCACCTTTAGCAGCACGGCTACCATAAAGTACTACAGCCTGTGCACCCTTGAGGAAAGTTATCTCCTCTATTTCCGAAGGCATCACGTTGTTTGCCTCACGAGGCACACCATCAATCAGAACAAGCTGATTGGTAAAGCCCCACATACCATTGCCGTTGTAACCGGCCACATAGCCCTGCATGTTATCAAGACTATAGGTATTGTAGTTCTTGTCCATCAGTTCTCTGTAGTTCACGCTCGACACGCCACCCATAATGTCCTCTTTGGCAACCTTACGGAAAGCCACGTTGACCTGGGCTGAGTCTGCAGCATCAATCTGAGCCTCAGCAGGAGTTGCTGCCGACAGAGCCAAGAGAGCTGACAGTATGATAAATTTATTTTGTTTCATAAAACTTTTCACTTTTAACTTTTAATTTTCAACTTAAAAGAATTACCATCCTGGATTCTGTGGATACTCAGAATAGAGATATACATCACTCTCCTTCAACGGCAGCAGATAATGCTTGGTACCAAACTTACGCTCTACGATAATGGTCTGACCTTTAATTGTCGGGTCAAAGCCTGTAACCTCAGCATCTCGAGGATCATTCTCTGCAAAGTTATAGTTACCTACTCTCTTAAATTCCTGACGAGTCTTTACATTGTACGGATACTCGGTAAGGAGCAGCCAGCGCTGCAGATCCTGCCAGCGGAATCCTTCGAATGCCAACTCACAAGCACGCTCACGACGAACCTCATCGATGAACTTCTTCTGGTCTGCCAAGAATCTGTCAGCTACATGTCCTGCACCTACACGGTCACGAAGCACATTAATAGCATCGGCAGCATTGAGCGAACACTTTGCCTTATGAGCAGCACCACTAGCAGCAGCGCCTGCCTCAGCATAGAGCAGATAGATATCAGCCAGACGCAAATAAGGCAGATAGGTCTGAAGTGCACCACCCCAGTTGTACATACCATCGTACTTGTTACACTGGTGAGGAACAAGTTTCTGACAGAAATAACCCGTACGGCTACCATTAGCCTCACGCTCAGGGTTACCTGTTGGAACCATGTTACCACCTGTGAACAACTCAAGATACTGGAATGGCTGGTCAACCTTATCTGGATCAGCATTCAGGAACTTGAAGCCGTCGAACATGATATCGTGATAGAAACGTGGGTCACGATCCTTGAAAGGATGAGTTGGATCAAAACCAGACTGTGCATTGAACGAACCGTCTGCATTCAGAATAGGCTCACCATTAGCCATACCGTATGCATAGTTCACATAGTTGGCCGATGGCATATGGATCAAAGCATCGTGCTCAACAAGGTTGTTAACCTTTGGCCCCCACAACTTAGCAAAGTTCCAGTTAGAACCGTTGATATCAGGCTGAGGACCACGCATAATAGCCTCAACGCTACCAGGCATCTTCCAACCCTGACCGGTTGTACGGAAGATATCAGAGTAATTGCTCTTTGAGCCTTCAGCTTTTTCGTGATTATAGATATCCTTATATTTGTACTCTGCCAGAGAATAAGGAGTAGCGCCACTCTCTACCTGTGCAATAGCCTCACCCAGGGCATCGGCAGCACGGCTAGCCATGGCTACATCGTAAGCATAGGTGTCACCATTCTTTGATGCACCAACCTCAGCACCCTTCACATTAAGTGGAGAAGCAGCCCAAAGCAGCACCTTACCCAGATAAGCAAGCGCACAAACCTTAGTGATACGAAGGTCGTTCTTACCGATAGTCTTCTTACCAATAGTGGTATTATCCCAATCGTTAGGCAACAAGTCTGCTGCGGCACGATAGTCTTCAGCGCATCTCTCAGCACACTCCTTGAACGAAAGGCGAGGCAATGTCAGCACCTGGTCGGCAGGCAGCACTTCATCAACATAAGGGATGCCACCATACCACTCCATGAGCTGGTGATGCCACCATGCACGGAAAAAGAGCAACTGTCCCTTTACGAAGTTCTTCTCTTCCTTAGTAGCATCTGTCATCTTATCAAAGTTCTCCAAACCGAGGTTGGCCTTACGGATACAGTACCAGGCATGCTCCAGCGAATGAGCATATTTGTCGGTAGATTTAGGATCAGGGTTGTCAGCATGCAGGAAACTCTGGTTGTTGCCATACCAGTTACGATAATCACCCAAATCGAAATGAGCAGTAACATGTCCATCACCCAGACCTGCATTCATAATCTCGTCTTCACCCCAGTTGAAAGAAGTACACCACATATTTGACTCCTTATTAGGGATACAGTTATAGATTTCCTCTACAAATCCCTGGAAAGCGGTGAAGTTCTTGAAGGCAGTCTCCGGATTAACATCCGAATCTGGCGACTTATCAAGATAGTCATTACATGACGTTGCTCCAAGCGAGAGCGTCATGACGGCTACACCTATTATATATTTATTAATAAACTTTTTCATTGCTTTTTCTCTATTTTAAAGATTGAACTTTACACCGAGGTTAATACGTTTGAACGTCGGGTAAGCACCGTTACTAGCGGTATGGTTACCACCGAAGTTAGACTCACGGTCATCAGGCATGCGAGTCCAGAGCCAGAGGTTGTTACCGCTAACGAATACCTTCAGATTCTTAACGCCCATCTTCTGTACCCAAGGCTGTGTAAAGGTATATGCAACCTCTACGTTCTTCAGACGGATATAAGAACCGTCGCAAAGGTACTGAGTACCATAATAGTAAGATGGTTTTGAGTTGAAACGTGGTGTTACAATATCGGCGCCCTCTCTATCAGTGCTCCACCATGTACCCTGGTCGTAAACGTTTGCCAACATTGGATCAGCAAAGCTGGTCATGGTTACGTCACGAGTCACATTGGTAACACCATAGAACTGAGCAAAGCAACTGAAGCCCTTCCACTCGAAACCAATAGTGGTATTATAGGTATTCTGTGGGAAACCAGAGTAACCATAAGGAACCTGGTCGTTCACATTATCAACAACACCATCACCATTGAAATCTGCGATGTAGTAGTCACCAGGCAACTTCATATCATCGTTAGAATCATGCTTAGGTGAACCATAAACAGCATCATAACCGCTCATCATACCCTTGTCGAGGAAGGTACGGACCTGATCGATGCTATAGCCAGCCTGCTTACGATAGCTTGGCAACAGAGGCGCGTCATCCTTAACATCGATTACATTCTCGGCATGAGTCATACTCAAGTTAGCCCAGAAGCGCATCTTGTTATTCAACACCTTATTGAAGCGTACCTCAATTTCATAACCCTTAGTTGTAACCTTACCCAAGTTAGCAGTTACAGGACTCTGACCGAAGTAAGAAGGAACGGCACGATCCTTGCCCTGTACAAGAATATCAGAACGCTTATCCTTGAACACCTCGATAGAACCGGCGAAGAGTCCGCCCAGGATACCATAGTCAAGACCGATATTAAACTTCTTCACTGTTTCCCAGTGCACATTGGGGTTACCAACGGTAGCTTCACGATACCATTTGTAAGGGTTGCTGTTGCCACCCTGCGCTGTATCCAGAGTAGACTGACCACCATAAGCCCACTGCGTCATATAGAGGAAACGTCCACCAATATTATCATCACCGATTTCACCGTAAGATGCACGGAGCTTCAGCATGTCGATAATCTTCTTCTCACGCAGATACTTCATGAATGGCTCTTCGCTGATCATCCATCCGATAGCACCAGAATTGAAGAATGCAAAACGGTTGTCCTTTGAGAATTTCTCCGATCCGTTATAAGCACCATTGTACTCCAAGAAATACTTACCAGCAAATCCGTATGTAGCACGGAACACCCAGTCCTCACGATAGCTAGGAATCATAGAACCGGTTGCATATTCCTGACGGGCAAATACACCCATTGCAGAAACATCGTGCAAGCCAAAGGTACGAGCCCAGTTCAACTGCAGCTGATAATTAAGGTTACGCTGAGTAGCCCAGTCCTGAACCTTACCATTCTGAGTTGACCACTTGTTACCCTGGGTATAATCGAAACGGTCATATGCCTCATAAGGAGACTTATAAGTTACAGCACCTGTCTGTGGGTCAATCCACTTGTACTGAGGATCATTGTAGAGGTCATTGATACCACGGTTATCCTCACGGAAGGTATTATCCCATGAAATCATACCACGTGCATTCAATCCCTTTGTGATAAAGTCAAGTTTCTGCTCCAGAACGAAGTCGGTAGTGATACGAGTAGTTGTAATATACTGTGTACCACCAAGAGCGACACTAACAGCAGCGTTACTTACGTTAGTAGAACCTGGAAGGAATCCCCAAGAGCCATCGCTATACTTAGGCATGAAAGCATCAGGCGAGATATTATACACACCAGCCCACTGCTGAGAAACCTGCCAATCATTATTTACCAAGTTACTCCAAGGTGTCATCTGACGGCCATTAGAACCAGCAATATTAACTTTCAGAACAGTGCTCTTAGTAATATTAAAGTCAAGGTTCGAACGCACGTTCACGCGCTTGTAGTCATAACCGGTAGGATACTGACGACCATTGCCAAAATCTTTATAAAGGTCACCCTCACTTACAAAGTCAACACTTGCAAAGTACTTTACAAAGCGCGTACCACCAGATACATTCAGGTTAGCATTATAAGACATGGTATAATCCTTAAACAGAGCACGCTGCCAGTCAACGTTAGGATAACGCTCACTAATAAGGTTACCAAATTCATCCTTTGCATTGGGATCTTGGTTATGGTAATTCTCGATGAAGCTCATCGGACGAATATAGGCCCAGCTTGCAGGATAAATATTCAACTCATGCTCTACGGCCACATTACGGGCTACAAGCGCATTATAAGAGTCGTATTTATCTGGCAACTTTGAAGGAATCTTCATGATGGCGTTGGCAGATACGCTGATCTGAGCCTTACCCTCAGCACCACGCTTAGTAGTAATAAGGATAACACCGTTAGCACCCTTCACACCATAAACGGCGGTAGCTGAAGCATCCTTCAGTACAGAGATAGTAGCAACCGACTGAATGTCAACACTTGACATAGGACGCTCGATACCATCAACCAGTACCAGAGGCTCAGAGTTGTTCCATGAAGAAGCACCACGAATCTGAATCTTTGGCTCCTCTTCACCAGGCATACCCTGAGAAGCAGTAGTTACCACACCAGGCAGATTACCAGTCAGGGCAGCACCGATATCAGTGATACCTGCAGCACGCTCCAGAACTTCACCTGTGGTCTGAGTGATTGCACCCACAACCGAGGCTTTCTTCTGCTGACCGAAACCTACAACAACAACCTCAGTAAGCTGAGTATTGTCGGTAAGAACAACTTTGAAAGTGCGCTCACGACCCACTTTCAACTCCTTAGTGTTCATTCCTACGTAGCTCACGACAATAATCGAGCTCTCCGAAGGAACTTTCAGCTGGAAATTACCGTCAAAGTCCGTTACCGCACCAAGACCAGCATTTCCCTTCACAACAACCGATGCGCCAATCAGAGGCTCACCTGCATTGTCCACGACTGTACCCTTTACGTTGACACCACCTCCCTGCGCCTGCGCGAAAGCAGAGCAGAAAAGCAGAAGCAAAGTGGGAACAGCCCGTTTCAAAAGACTTGTTAGCTGTTTCATTTTGATTGATTTTGATACATAATTTGACTATAGTTAATTGAAAAATTTGTTTCGACTCATATCGTAAACGGGTGCAAAATTAATAAAAA
>Ga0247611_10003694_pt1 | contig 22291 bp, 25 predicted proteins | sample 177DNAGHGhighgp2_FD_192422 | JGI IMG/M metagenome (GOLD analysis project Ga0247611, IMG submission 192422) | Sheep rumen microbial communities from Palmerston North, Manawatu-Wanganui, New Zealand - 1770 DNA GHGhigh gp2 | ecosystem: Host-associated > Mammals > Digestive system > Stomach > Rumen... | reverse complement strand
TATAAGAAAGAAAGTGAGAAAGAATGATTTATACAGGACAGAAAGTATATGACCCATTAACAAAAACATACAGTACAGGTTATTGGATTCAAGACAATAAAGGATATTGGTATCCGGTTTGGAACTAGGGGGTGAAAAGAATGATTAAAACAATACAAAGACCATTAGCTTGTAGAAATGCTCATTGTGGTGCTATGTGTTCGCCCGCTGACGCAGAATTTTTCAGAGGCAATCCAAGCAAGTGCTACAATTATGAGCGAAGAGATGATTTATACATGGTTAAATCTATTCCATTAGACAAGGTTAAACAGGCTCGTGAGGAAATGTATAAGGCATCACACGCAGACGCGGATGGATGGGAAACAGTAATCGACTTGGAAAAGGCATTTGAAATCCTAGATAAGTTGATAGAAAGAGAGGATTAAGAAATGGAAGAATGTGAAACTTGTAAGGAATTAAACGAAGAACCAAATGCTGTTTTCATTGATGATATTTATATCAGGACAGTAGGGTATTATCACTGGAGAAGAGAGATTTTATATTGCCCTACCTGCGGAAAAAGAATTTCACATACAATAGAAAGCGAGGAATAAATGAGCGAAATATCTGAGATTGAAATAGAATCCATGACTAAAGAACAGAATTATATGCGTGGATACAAAGATGGTAAATTTGATGCACTTGACAAGATAAGAACCAAGGTAGAGCAAATGGACTTTGACTTTGGCGATTTTTACGACCATACGGATTCCATAGTGGAAATGGTATTACAAGTTATCGACAAGTGTAAAACGTGATTTGCGAAAGTCGGTGAAAACAAATGACTAAGTATAAGAAATATTTAGATATATGGTTTGCAAAAGGCACAAAGAATATCAGTTTGCTTAATTATAAAGAACCATGGAAAGAAGTCGGTAATAAACCAATGTGGGAAATAAGAACAAATGGCGGAAAAAGAAAAAATGGAGATACTTGTTTTGATTTTTTTATTCATTTGGGCTATTTAGTGTTTAATTATACTAACTTTAATTTACAAGGTAGAAAGTGAGGGAGAAAATGACTAAGGAAGAACGAGAAAAAGCAATAGACTTATTAGACAATTTACTAGGAATGATAGAAGACAATCAAGGCAATGATTATGATTTTGCATTGAAAAAGGGATTGAAGCACTAAAACAAGAGTCGAAGGAAGGCAAAGATATTCATTTACCTTTATATAATGTTGGCGACCGAATAGAGCCTGGTACTGACGGAAATGCCTATAAATTATATATGAGTAATGAAATAGAGTTTGAAAAGCAACCTTGTGAGGATGCAGTGAGCAGACAATCTGTTCACGATGAAATGATTAGATACGGATTTCATTCATCTGATATGACAATTACAGAATTTGTAGAAGATGTTCTACCACTTGTGATACCTACACGCAAAAGAGGGAAGTGGGTTAAAACTGGACAAAGTTTCATAGACCCAAACAAGTTTCTTTGTTATTCGTGTTCTGAGTGTGGATTTGATGTGGGAAAAGTAAAAACTAGATTCTGTCCTAATTGCGGTGCAGAAATAAAGAATGGATTATGATAAGGAGATAATTATGAAAATTTATATGGATATGGATTATATAATTGGACGTCTTCGCTATGGTCATCTTGAAGGCGAAATTAATTTCACTGAAGAGCAAGAAAAAGATTTTAAAACTATTTTAAAGAAAGAATTAAATAAAGAAGAAATAACAGAAGAAGAACTGAATAGACTAGATGGATACAAAAGAGATATTCGAGATTGTAGCATAGTTGTTGTAGATGATTGGCGAATTGATGATTGCGGAGATTATCATTGGGAGGAGCTACTTGAAGATTAAAACGAGCTATTTTTATCAGATTAGAAACTTTACTTCTAATATGATACCTATATCCACAGCGATTTCAGACCCTGTCTGGTATCGCCCGACCGAAGGTAAAGAATATTATATAGACAAGAGAGGTATAGCATGCGGGCTTCGGTATGAGCCGCTAATTGTGCAATTGCATGGGGAACATATTTGTCCTTGTGAATCTAGAGACCAAGCTCCATATTGTCCAACAATGCTTGAGTATGAAGCCTTATTACGGACTCTTGTTGACAAAGAAAAAACCTTAAAAGCATTTGAATATTGTGCTAATAAAATTCAAAAAGAATTGGGATTTAAAGAAGAGCCTGTTATTTGTCTTATTGTTTACGAAGCGCCGAATAATCCTTGTAGTGAGCGGAAGGCACTTCAAGAATTTTTTAATTGTAAAGAATTGGAGTATCCGATTAGGAGTTAGGAGGAAAAAATATGAAAATTGAAGATTATGAAAAAGTACGAAAATTATTAAGATCAAAAGAAGAATTAAATCAACTAGATAGAATATTTAATCGTCCTTGTCCTTCACTATTTTATTCTATTAAAAATTTTTCATTTTTTCATAAATACGAGGGAGAAGAAGTTCCCCTTTACTCTTTTGATGAACAAACGCAGGAAGAGTTAAGAGAAAGTATTAAACAAGTAATTCATAAAAGATTAAAAGAAATTGACGAGGAGATAGAAAATATTTAGGCGGAAGATAAATATCCTCCGCTTGATTTTTAATAAAAAATATGGTATAATATTTATATAAAAAAGAAAAATAATTTTGGTCAAATAAGTTTAAAGTTCATATTAACAAAATTATATATTTATAGAAACTATAAGTTTCAATAAATATTAAGGAGCATAGATTATGTCAAATTATCAAGAATTAAATGAAATTTATCATCAATATTATCAAAAAGATTTTCCAAAGAGTACTTTATCTAAATGGAGAAAAGAAGGAAGAATAAAATCTGAATTGATTCCAGAAGGACAAAGAAAAGGTGGTGAATTATATAATTATGATTTAAAAAGTTTTAAACAAGAAATTTTAAACCCAGATTATGCAAAAAAAATCAAAGCATACAAAGAAAAACCTGAAGATTATATTGGTAAACAATGTGGATATTTATTAATAAAAGGAATTGTTCCTAAAGAAGAAAAAAAAGAACCTAATTACTCAGGAACTCTAATGTATTGTGAATGTTTAAAATGTAAAAGACCAGATTTAATACAAGTAAGATTTTCATATTTAACTCCAAATGGTAACTATACTCAAACTACTTGTGGATGTGGTAGAAAAGAAAGAGCATTTTTAGCATCATCAAGAGAAGGAGTTACAGAAAATTTTCTTTTAAATTTTAGTGAAGATTTTGAAAAATTTTTATTTACTCATAAAATGTTAGTTTCTACAACTGATAAATATTATATTCAATGTAATATTAAAGAATATGAACAAGCAATAACGCATTTTTATAATGATAAAAATTTTAATAAAATATATAATTTTTGGTTAGAGCATAAAAAAGAAAATAATACTTTTTATGATTGGGCAAAACCAAGTTTAGATCATATAATTCCTAAATCTAAAGGCGGCACTAATAAACTAGAAAATTTACAAGTATTAACTGTTTTTGAAAATCTATCAAAAAGAGATTTGACACAGCAAGAATGGAATGATTTTAAAATAAAAACTAATACAACTTCAGATTATTTTATAGAAAATATACAATAGAAGGGAGGGAGAATATACTAAATGAATAGAATTGAAATTCACTCACATAGTCATTATAGTAATATTCGTTTACTTTGACTCTATTAATAGACTTCCTCAACTAGCTGATTATGCGGCTGAGATTGGTCTTGCGGGAATTGCCTTAACTGATCACGAAACGGTAGCAGGGGCAGTTCAATGGAAAAAACAAGAGAAGAGAATAAGAGAAAAATATCCAAACTTTAAATGTATTATTGGTAATGAAATTTATCTTAAAAAAGAAAGAGATATGGGCGGGAAGTATCCGCATTTCATTTTATTAGCAAAGGATAAAGAGGGATTTCGCCAACTTAGAATTTTATCTTCTATTGCGTGGATGAATAGCTACTTTGATAGAAGAATGGAAAGAGTCGTAACTTTAAGAGAAGACATAGAAAAGATAATAGGCGGGAACCCAGGTCACGTAATTGCATCTACAGCTTGCTTGGCAGGAACTGTTAATTCAAATGTTCTTATAATGGAAAATGCTCGTAGAGTAGGTGATACAGAAACAGCAGAGAAAGCGAAGAACGAGATTATCGAATTTGTGCTCTGGTGCAAGAAAATCTTTGGTGAAGATTTTTATTTGGAAGTAGCGCCTGCCGCAAACAGAGAACAGATAATTGTCAATAAAAAGGTCGCAGAATTATCAAAAGTCTTTAATGTAAAGATGGTAATTGGAAGTGATGCTCATTATCTTAAGAAAGAAGATGCTGTAGTACATGAAGCATTCCTTAACTCTAAAGGCGGAGAACGTGAAACAAAAGATTTTTATGAGTATGCTTATCTTCAAACAGAAGAAGAAATAAAAGAGAATTTAACTCCTTCTATTGTTGATTTGTATGAAGATATGTGTGCAAACTCAATGGAAATCTTTGATAAAATAGAAGATTATTATTTAGATTATCCACAACAAATTCCAAAGGTTGTTGTTCCTTTTGTTGAAAAAGGATATTATACAATTAACGGAGTAACAAAAGAAGAATATCCAACTTTATATAGTATGGGTATTTCTGATGACAATATTGAAAGATATTGGTTATCTGAATGTTTTGATGCGTTAGTTAAAAAACATTTAATAGGTGATAAAAGATATTTAGAAGAACTTGAACTCGAAGCAAAGATTAAGAGAATTGTAGGTGAAAGACTTAATACTAATATGTTTTATTATCCTATAACTCTTAAACATTATATTGATTTAATTTGGGAATGCGGGAGTCCGGTTGGTCCGGGAAGAGGTTCAGCTCCAACAGGTCTTAATCACTGGCTGTTGGGGATTACACAATACGACCCAATCAAGTATGGGCAGCAGTTCAGAAGATATATGAACGAGGGTACGAGAGAATTAGGGGACATAGATATTGACATCTCACCAGCTAGACGTAGTTATATCATAGATCAGATTAAGAGGGAACGAGGCGAGCACTTCCGTGAAGATATAGACGATTTAAGTAAAAAGAATTTAGGAGCAGCTCTTGTTGCGACATTTGGTACAGCGACAACAAAGAAAGCTATCCAGATTGCTTGTAAAGGCTATCGTTCAGAAGAATATCCAGATGGTATTGACGTAGATACTTCACAATATATTTCTTCTCTTGTTCCATCAGAAAGAGGATTTGTATGGAGTCTTAAAGACTGTTATTATGGGAATAAAGAAAAAGGTCGTAAACCAGTTCAAACATTTATAAATACAGTAGATGAATATCCTGGTTTGTTTAATATTATGACAGGTATTGAGAATATGATTGTAAGTCGTAGCTCTCATGCATCTGGAGTTATTTTCATGGACGAAGATCCATATCAGTTTGGTGCATTTATGAGAACACCGAGCGGAGACATTATAACTCAGTTTGACCTTCATGATTGTGAAAGTATAGGTATGACGAAATATGATTTCTTGGTTACAAGCGCGATGGACAAACTTACGCAGGCAATTAAATTTTTACAAGAAGATAATCAGATTGACTCAAGCTTAAGTTTAAGAGAAGTATATGAAAAATATTTCCATCCAGATGTAATTGATTTTGAGGATAAAGAAGTATGGGATTCAATTAAAAGGAATGATGTACTTGATCTTTTTCAGTTTGATTCGGTCGAGGGTGGTAAAGGTATAAAGTCAATTCAGCCAGAGAACTTAACTGAATTATCAAACGTTAATGGTCTTATCCGACTAGTAGCTCCAGAAGGTTCTACAGAGAGACCGATAGAAAAGTATCAAAGATTTAAAGCGAATCCGCAACTTTGGTATGATGAAATGAAGTCTTATGGTTTAACAGAAGAGAATGTTAAAACTCTTGAAAAATATTATAAGACAAGTTATGGTATTAGTATTTCACAGGAAAATTTCTTGTTTTCTCTTGGTGACGAAGGAGTATGCGGTTGGGACTTCAGTAGATGTAATGATGCAAGACGAGTTATTTCTAAAAAGAAAATGGATAAACTTCCAATTCTCAAACAAGAAATAATAAATGACGCGGCAACCCCAGAACTAGGAAGATATTATTGGGATCATGTAGTACTTCCAATTTCGTCATATGCCTTTTCAGACCCACACGCATTGGCTTATGGTATGGTGGCATATCAAATGGCTTATATAGCAACAAAGTGGAATCCGCTTTATTGGACAACCGCTTGTTTAGTTGTTAATAGTGAAAGTTTGGAGATTGAGTCTGATGATTTAGATGATGACGAACAAAAGAAAAAGAATAGAAACTGTGATTATGGTAGAATAGCGAGTGCGATTAGTAGAATTAAACAGAATGGTGTAGAAATATCTTTGATTAATATTAATACATCTGATTATGGATTTAAGCCTGATGTTGAAAATAATCGTATCCTTTATGGTCTCAAACCTTTAAGTAATATTAATGAGGAAACTATTGAACAAATTAAGGCGGGAAGACCTTATATCGGAATTAAGGATTTTATGAATAGATGTCCTCTTGGAAAGAAAGCAATGATAAATCTTATTAAGGCGGGAGCTTTTGATGAGGTTGAAACAGAGCTATCTTCAAGAAAAGAGATTATGGCATATTATATTTATAAAGTGTGTGGCATGAAAACGAGATTAACTTTACAGAATTGGAATGGTCTAGTTCAGGGTAATTTAGTACCTAAAAATTTAGAATTACAGATTAGAATTTTTAATTTTAATAAATATATAAAGGCTTATTGCAAGGTTGGTCAATATTATCAGTTTAATGATATTTGTATGCAGTTTTTTGAGAAATTTATGCCAGAAGTCTTAGATAGTGTTGAAACAATTAATGGAGCATTTTGTATGTTACAGAAAGACTGGGACAAGATTTATCAAGCGGGAATGACTGCGGCACGAGATTGGATTAAGGATAACCAAGTAGAGATCTTGAAAAAGTATAATGCATCAATATTTAAAGAAATGTGGGATAAATATGCGGAAGGTAATTACTCACATTGGGAAATGGATTCAGTATGTTTCTATCATGGTGAACATGAATTAGAAAATATTGATTATAATAAATATGCTTTGTCTGATTTTAATAATTTAAGAACAGATGATATTGAATATTATTATAAAAGAGGAAATCTTAATATTCCTATTTATAATTTGCACAGAATTGCGGGCACTGTTTTGGATAAAAATGACGCAAAGAATTATGTTGTATTACTCACAAAAACTGGTGTTGTAAATGTTAAATTGAGTCGTGACCAGTATGCAAAGTATAAGAAAAGAATTAGTGAAATTCAGCCAGATGGTTCAAAAAAGATTGTTGAGCAAGGTTGGTTCACAAGAGGAAGAATGTTGATGTTTACAGGATATAGGTCAGATGATATAACTTTCAGAGTTAAGACTTATAAGAATACAATAACACATCAGATTTATTTAATTGAGGATGTTGTTGGTGATGAAATTAAATTGAGACATGAAAGAGTCAATGGAATAGAAGAAGATTATGATGAATAATGCGGAAACCGGGTCCAGCCTAAAGGACTCGGATTCCCGTGAAAGGGGTATAAATGAAAGATAATAAGAATAATTATGAATCAATAATAATGACAAAGGAAAATATGGTTAATCACCCTCCTCATTATTCAGAGGGTAGAAAATATGAGCCAATTGATGTAATTGTAGATTGGAATCTTAACTTCCCGCTCGGAAACACTGTTAAGTATATATCTCGCGCTGGTCGAAAAATTGATACACTCGAAGATTTGAAGAAAGCAGCCTGGTATTTAAATTATGAGATACAACGTCTAGAGGTTGAATTGGACACGAATGATTAATTAAGATACAGTAATTTTCAAATAATATTACAAGCCCTTTAAAATACTTTAATTAATTAAGGAGGAAGTAATCAAATGGAATATTTTATTATTAAACGTGATGGAGTTAGACAGAAGTTTAATCCGCAGAAAATTAAGGATGCTATCCTTAAAGCTTTTTATGAGGTAGATGGCGAAATTTCTGATTATGCAAAAACAAAAGCAGATAATATTGCTAACTATATTGAAGGTTATATGGAAGGTGAGCCGGATGAACTTACTATTGATGAAATTCAATCTCTCGTTGAACATGGTCTCATGAGTCTAAAGCAAAAGGATGTAGCAACTGCATACATTGAATACCGTCACGAAAGAGATTTATCAAGAAAAAACACAATGGATGATACTCTTTCAGAAATGCTTAAAAATGAAAGTGAATATTGGACAAAAGAAAACAGTAATAAGAATAGTAAAATTTTAACTACTCAAAGAGATTATATGGCGGGAATTATGTCTACTGATTATTCTCGTAGATATATACTTCCTAAAGATGTAGTTCAAGCGCATGATAAGGGCGCTATTCATATCCATGATCTAGATTATTTAGCAGAGAATGCAATCACAAATTGTTTTAGGGGTGATACGCGATTTATTTCTATGGACGGTGTTCGACCTTTTTGTTCTTATAATGATGGAGATGAGGTTTTTGTACCCACTCATACGGGAGAATGGAAAAAAGCTATCGTCAAAAAGTATGGGGTTCAACCAATTAATAAAATTACTTTAAAAAGAGGATGCTGGTCAGAAAGAACCATTTATGCTACTGGTAATCATAGATGGTTATTAAAAGATGGAACAGAAACTACTAATTTAAAAATAAATGATCATTTAATTCAAACTCCAGATATTTCTCATTTTGAATGGGAAGACCTTAGTATAGAACAAAAACGACTTTGGGGATTTGGATTTGCTTATGGCGATGGAAGCATGAGAAATGGTTTATGTTATCTTCGATTATGCGGTAAGAAAAATCAATATATTCCCATGTTTGAAGATGCAGGGTTTAATATTACTTACCCCCCTCATTTAAATGGAGAAGCTTCAGTTGCTATTGGAGAATATGATAAAAATACTATCCCATCATTAAAAACGCCAGAAGATGTTAAAATTTTTATTTATGGATTATTATGTGCAGACGGGCATCATACTAACGTTAAAGGTGGAAATTCTAAAAATGAATTTCGAGGAATCCAAGTAACTGGACAAGAAAAAAATGATGCTATTTTTGATTTGCTTAATGCTGCTGGTTATTATGTTTCTTCTATTAATGATTTAACAAATTGTTCAACAAATTATGGAGAACGTTCAGATACCACTAAACTCTATAGAATTCAAAATAATCAAACTTATCGGAACTGGAAAGTTATTAATATTGAAAAAAATGTTCAAAAGTGTGAAGTTTGGTGTCTTGAAGTTGAAGATAATCATTCTTTTATTCTTGAAGGTGGAATTGTTACAGGAAATTGTTGTCTTATTAATCTGGAAGATATGCTTCAGAATGGTACAGTAGTAAATAATGAAATGATTGAAAAACCGCATAGATTCATTACTGCTATGACTATTGCTACTCAAATTATGTTAGGCGTTAGTTCTAGCCAGTATGGTGGCGAGACCATTACAGTATCGCATTTAGCACCTTTTGTTAGAGATAGTTATAATAGATTTTTAAATAAATATCTTGAAAGAGGCGTTGAAGAAGAAAAAGCAAAAGAATGGGCAGAGTTAGATACTCGTAAAGAAATTTCGGACGGGGTCCAGACTTTTAATTACCAGCTTAATTCCATGACAAACACAAATGGACAGTCACCATTCTGCACCGTGTTCTTTTATCTAAACGAAAACCCTGAATATACAAAAGAAATTGCGATGATTACAGAAGAATTCTTTAAGCAGAGAATTCAAGGTATTAAAAATAAGGCTGGTGTATATGTAACTCAAGCGTTTCCTAAACTTATCTATTGTTTAGATGAAAATAATATAACAGAAGATAGTGAATATTGGTGGTTGACAAAATTGGCTGCGGAATGTACTGCTAAACGAATGGTTCCAGACTATATCTCAGCCAAGGTAATGAAAGAACTTAAGCAGGGTGACGTATACCCTAGTATGGGTTGTCGCTCCTTCTTAACTCCAGACCCTGTGAATCATAAGTACTGGGGTAGATTTAATATTGGCGTGTCTACTGTTAATCTTCCTTATGTAGCTCTTGAAGCTAAGAAAGAAAATAAAGACTTCTTTGAAGTTTTAGATAAATACTTAAATCTTTGTCATAAAGCACAGAAAATTAGACTTCAAAGATTAGAGAATGTAACTTCAGATGTTGCTCCTATCCTTTGGCAGAATGGCGCTTTTGCAAGACTTGCGGAAGGTGCTAGTCTACATGAACTTTTGCATGACAACTATTGCACATCTAGTTTAGGTTATGCTGGCTTATATGAAGCTGTTATGATTTTAACAGGAGAGAGTCATAGTAAGAGAGGCACTAAAGGATATAATCTTGGAATTAAAATAATGCAACATTTAAATGATGCTTGTTCTGCTTGGCGAGAAGCAGAGAATGTAAGTTATTCTCTTTATGGTACCCCAATTGAAAGTACAACATTTAAATTTGCTAAGGCATTAAAAAAAGACTTTGATATAATTGAAGGCGTTACCGATAAAGATTATGTAACTAATAGTTATCATGTAACACCTTCAGAAGAAATTTCTGCTTTTGATAAAATTGATATTGAGGCTGACTTCCAGAGACTTAGTCCAGGAGGCGCTATTAGTTATATTGAAGTTGGAAATTTACAGAAAAACATTCCCGCAGTTCTTCAATTATTACAATATATGTATGATAAAATTATGTATTGTGAAATGAATACTAAATCTGACTATTGTTATAATTGCGGATATGATGGGGAGATTGAGATAAAAAAAGACGAAAATGGAAAATTCTATTGGCAATGTCCTTGTTGCGGGAACCAGAACGAAGATCGAATGGCTGTAACCAGACGTGTGTGCGGATATCTAGGTACAAATGGTTATAACCAAGGCCGCATGAATGATATAGCTGATAGATATGTTCATCTTCAATAAGAGGTGATAATATGCGTTATGCAGGATTAAAACTTAATGATGCAACAAATTGTGACCAGGGCATCGTAGTATCTTTCTGGGTGCAGGGCTGCCCGCACAAATGTGCGGGTTGTCATAACCCAGAGACTTGGTCTACAGAGGGGGGTAAAGAGCTTCCCGCTAATATAAAAGAACAAATAATTAAAGCGATTTCCGCAAATGGAGTTCAAAGAAACTTTAGTGTGCTGGGCGGTGAACCACTGTTTAACGGTAATTCAAAATTGGTTTTGGAAATTTTGAATTCGGTTCGTGCCTCTTATCCAAAAATTAGAATTTTCCTCTGGACAGGATATCTTGCAGAGGATTTATTTAACACTACTGATACTGTAGTTCAATCTATTCTAGAAAAAGTTGATGTTTTGATTGATGGACCGTTTCAGCAAGAAAAGAAGGATTTAACAATACCTTTAAGAGGTTCTAAGAATCAGCGTGTATGGGAGAGAGACCCTGCCGCAGGTTGGATAGATAAGACAGAAGAGTATGATAAAGTTGCATTTTCTAAAAAATTATGATATAATAATATAAGAAAAATATAAGAGGAGAAAAATTATGGATAATGTAAAATCAAGTATTAATCTCTATGATTTTAATAAAGCAAATATGGCGCAGATTAAACCATACGACCCCATTGCTCTTAATCTTATATGTAATAAGACAGCAGAGAATATCTGGCATACTTTCTCACAAGGTAATTATTCTTATTGGATGCTCTTATGTAGGGAAAGAAATGATTATACTATCTTCCGCCTTGAAGATAGCGTCTCTAGTTTTTCTTCTGCTCTTGTAGAATGTTTAAACAATAGAGGAAGAGTGCTAGATATAACCAAGCAAGAAGATGGGAACTATGAAATCTGGATTAGAGATTTTGACACAAATGAAAATGTTGCATATTACCTTTTTGATTACCAAAATGGTATAGTGGAGGTGTAATTATGGGTAATAATAGTATAGTTACTGCAATCCGCCCTTTTGTTATAGAACAAGAGGTTCGTGTATATGAAGAGGAAGAGTGTAAGAAAAATGTAAAATGCACTCTTGATGAATTAGAAAATGTTATTATATCTTTAGCCAAAGAATTTAATGTTCAGGAGATAGACTTGGGCGGGAATCAAGCTTTTGCCTTTCATTTAAAAGAAGAACTTATGAGTAAATATACAGAAAATCATTTTAACATTACTATTTATTAAAATATAAAGGAGATAAAGGATATGAATTATATCACTCAAATAGTTGAAAACATTAGGGTTCCAAATGTGAACGAAGTAGAAAAACTTCATACTCAGTTAAAAAATGATAGAAGATTTGAACTTAAAAAGTTTGAATATCAGCACAAGGAAGTAAAACAAAAGGGAGAAGTTATAGATGAGTATGAGCTTGTAAAAGCAACTATGATATTTAATAATGAAAAAGAACCAACTTATACTGTAAAGATTAATTTTGATACTGAGGAAGGAATATTTCCAGAGGTAGAATGATATAATTTTATTTAGAATATCATATAAAGATAATATATATTCAAAATTAAAAGAATTTTTAGGAGGAAATTTTCTAATGATTATTAGTGAACTTAAAGTAAAGAAGTTAGTCTCTGAGGCTATTATCCCAACAAGAGGAAGTAAAGAAGCTGCGGGATGGGATCTATATGCTGCAGAAGATGCTACTATTAATCCAGGTGAGACGGTTAAGATTAGCACTGGTATTGCAACTGCACTCCCAGAGAATACCTTTGGTGCTATTTTTGCGAGAAGCGGACTCGCTACTAAGCAAGGATTAGCCCCAGCTAATAAAGTTGGTGTTGTGGACTCAGACTACCGAGGCGCCGTCATTGTGGCATTACATAACCACGGTAAAGAAGAGCAAACAGTGAAAGCTGGAGACCGCATTGCTCAATTAGTCATTCTACCATATGTTCCTGCTGTTTTAACAGAAGTAGAGGAATTAGATGACACTGAGCGCGGGGATGGCGGTTTTGGTCATACAGGTGTTTAGAAGTATAGTTTACAAGCTTAGCTTCGCGCACTCTTTGAAAACAATAAAAGGGGAAGACATAAGTCTTCCCCTTATTTTTTTATGCAAATTCAAAACCGAATTCATCTTTAATTATCTTATTATCTACCACAGGAAGAGGTTCATGAGTATACGCAAAATTAATACATATTGCATCAGCTTCATCATCATTTACATCTAAATTATACATTTTTTTCACAAAAAGTTTATCTACCTTTTTAAGACTCTCTCGATGTACACCTGCGCCTGTCTTTATGCCACATCTTTTTCTCCACTCACTGGCTAAATAAAAATCTGGTTTTATATTATAGTCGTTTAATAAGTCACATAAAAAACCTTGTAAATACATAAGTGGTTTAAAGACATTATTATTATGTCTTACATCCTCTGGGATAACATCCTCTACAATGCAGCCTGAAAAATTATATTTATCTAAAATAATTTTTAATTCTGTCATTATTTTATGTATTCTATTATAAAGATTTGCGCTTCCCGCAGTTATAACGCCACTCTCTATTAGCTGTCCATTTTTAGTTACACTATAACCAGTTGATTTAGTACTTGGGTCTAAGCCCAAAATATATTTATCCATTAGTATTTTACCTCGCTTATTTTCTTTCTTATATATTTTACTACTCCCATATTAAACCAAATCCTTTCTTTTGTTTAGATAAAGACTTCCTCTATCTAACTTCAGTATAACAAAAATTTTGCTAAAAGTCAAATTATTCTAAACAAAAAAATAGGGCGCCTATTACAGACGCCCTTTTTAACCAATCTTAAGTCACATATTTCTAGCTATTTATTTCCAATAATATCTTGGTTTTTCTTGTCCTAAAAACCAATATCGAACATAATCATCCAATACTATTGCTACCATAGTTAATCCATACCATAGTATAGCAAAAGGTAAGCAAATCTGACCAAATAAATTAAATGGTATATTACTATAATCCCATATATTTAATCCTAGAATTATATTTAGAATTACACCAGCAACAAATTCTATCGCTACAACTACACAAGTACCTATAAGAGCTTGTTTCCAAAAAGGTGTTCGCCAATTATATCCTTCGTTTAATAAACCAATAATAACGAAACATATGCCGCCAACAACTCCCATAGTCCAGTGTGTATGTCCGCGCCAAAGAATTTCAATACCCATATAAATCAAGGCTCCAACGCAGAATAGAAACAGTAACTGAAGAATTAGTTCTATTTTTTCTTTCATACTAATCCTCCTATTAGAATGCGGAAAGCGAGGTCCAACCCCACATTAAGTCTACTTTCCGCCAATAAACTTCTCAATAAGTCGTTGTGACTGAGCCATAATCATATTATAAGTATCAAGGTATTCACCTGTTAAAGGAGTACTAAGAGTAATAGCTTTTACTTCCTCAACAGTAGTTAATGTATTGATATATCTTTTGATTTGGTTATTAAATGTCATTCGGCTAGTTGCATTTGTTTCAGCTGCTACGTAAATTGCAACAAGTTCTTCTTTGGTAAATAATCTACAGTTCTCATTATCAGCGTGGTAAGGAACTTCCAAGCCTGTCTGAATTGCTAAAGTCATAGCATTGTAAAGATTATTCTGGTCGGTTAAAGTATAGCTATAATGAGAGCCATTAACATCTACACCTGCAACAATAGCGTCTGCACAAAGATTAGAAATTTCAGCGATTTTGCTTTCTTTTGCGGATTTTAATTTTTCTGCGTCTTTATCTTTCTGCCAAGCTGTCTTTTCTTCTGCTGTTACATCAATTTTTTGACCATTCACTATCTTATAAAGATAGAACCCATTCTCATCAAATAATTTAATATGAGCGTACTCTTGATGAGCCTTACCTGTTCCTTCATCTATAAGGAGAGCATTTTTCTCAATAACTTGAGTTCCTGTTACTTCAGAAATAATATAACCATCTTCGTTGTAAATAAAGTATGTTCTATATATTTGATTATCACTTGATAATACCAATGTACTCTCAGTATCTTCCCAAATAAAAGAGAATCTACTCATATCCTCGATAAGTCGAGGTTTTGTCTGTGCAATATCTGAGTATTCAAATATTCCAAAACCGCCTTCAACCTTTGCTGGGCGGGAAATGAGTCCTTTGATAGTGGCTAAAGTATCTGTAAAAGTACATTCATCACATTCGTAGTAACGTCTTGAATCACTATTAAATTTTATAAGTGGCATTTATTTTTCTCCTTTCTATCAATTAAACCATCTATTTCTGTCTTGTAAAACAAGAGATTGGAAATAATTACAAGCTAGAAGTGATTTTTACTCTAGCTCGTAATTATTTCTTTTAAAAATTTTAGATAGTATGCTTATATTTTAAGCAGTTCGTTCCCATATATATACTGATTTATACTTAGGAAGGTTATTATGAGCGTAACCTGAACCTCTAGATCCAGTACTTGTTATACTACTACCACCTGTTGTTCCAGGGTCTGTAGTAATACTATGATTATGTGCACCCGCTGCACCTGTCCAACATTGTGGGTATGCAGCTGACGCGTGGTCTTCATTAAAATCTAATCGTGAACCGTCAGCACCATCATTAGCTAAAACAAACTGTTGGTGAACGTGGTCACCCACCCAACTTGTCGAACCACTTAATGATGGAATAGAATGTGTATGTGACATTCCATGACTGTGATTTGGCATTTCACTTATGGTTAATGTGTGAGTATCTTCACCAGCAGTATAAACAGCACTATTAGCAACTACTCCACTAGATGCACCTCTAAGCATATAACCTGTATGTTGAATCCAAGTAGTGTCAGCTCCGTATATCTCTCGAACTTTTGCTAGTGAATTTAATGTAGTTGAATGAATAATCATACCGATATGCGATGCTTGTTTACTTAATGTATTGTAAACATTATACAAGGCATTTTGACTTGCAGCAAGACCACCTGCGGCATTGCCTCCAGAAATCGAGCTTGTATATGTATCACTTAATTTAACGTGTCCATAATTACTAGCAGTGCCCATTCCATATCCCGCGTTACTCGATGCATGAGCCGCGAGACTGAGTATATTACCTGTCAAAGTCAGACCAGGTCCTGCAGAATATTTTGTATCAACACAAGTAAAGGTCTGAGCTCCCGCGCTTGTTAGGCGACCCTTTTCATCGACAGTAAAATTAGGAACTGAAACAGTAACACCATTAGAACCAGTTACATCTTCAGTAGGTCCGTATTCACCTGCGGAAACCCCTGTACTTGTAAGGTCAATGCTGTTATTTAAACCTATTTCAATATTTTCACTATTATTATAAGTAGTATCTTGAGGAGTTCCCCAAGTTCCGTCACCCTTCAAGAACTTAGTGTTATCTGACATGGTAGGTGCAGGCACGAAACCTGCATCCCCGTCAGTAGTAGGCGTAGCACCAGTCATGCCTAAATCGACATTTGAACTATCGCCACTCCCGTTTATTAATTGTATATTATTAGCGTTCTTAGAAACATCTGCAATATATTCTGTAATCTCTTTATCATTTTTATCTGTGGTAGCTTTATCCGCAGATAAGGCATGGAAAACAGTTGCTTCTGTTTCAAGACCATCAACATTCTGATAATCAACGCCAATGTCTTTTGTTAAATAAGAGCCATCAAATTGTCTAATTCCAACTTGCTTTATTGTATTAGCCATCTTATTTTTCTCCTTTCACTCATTGACGATTGCCATTTTAATTTATTGTTTTTATTTTATGTTAAGATAATAATAGGACAGATCGAGCATTTAACTGTGTCTCTAATAGACCATGCAATTCCCTCTATACTAGCCATGCAATACAATGAATGACTACCTGTCGAATCTGCCAAATCTCTAAGAAGTACTCCGCCTCCTTCATTTGAAGAAACAGGATTGCTTTGACCAAAATCTCTAAGGAATACGTTCGCAAAAGATTCATTTTGAAATATTTTTAATTGTCTGTTAGCTTCTGTTGGAGCGTGACTCGTTGATACTATCTTACTTCCATATACTTGGTTTTCACTCATTAAATAAGCATACATAGGATTATCTGTAGCTGCACCTGCCTCATACCCCATTTTATGAGTGGCAACTATTGAACTACCAAATAATTCTCGTAAAATAGAAGTGCAATCTCCACTTAACCAAGCAAACATATTAGTGTCAGCAAAGTCATCTGCCCCACCCATTGCGCGTGGTGCAAAACCTAAAACAATAGCCACCCAGTGAGGGTCACTAGGAGTATATATGTCACCGGCGATGGTTGAAAAGTAATTATAATGAGCTAGTACGGCTACATAAGTAACCCCGTTGTAGATCTTTTTGATATAATTACCAGGTTGATATGTGTCAATATTATCACTAAATTCCCCATTATCAAAATCTTCAGTAATATCTACATAATGATTTTGCGTTTTATATAATAATTGAGTATAAGCATTATATAGTGCAGCCTGACTTGCAGCAATCCCTCCTGTACCGGCTCCTCCTCCAGACTCAAGTACACTGTATTTATTGCTCAACTTAACGTGACCATACTGACTCGCATTTCCTAATCCATATCCCGCACTATTTGACGCATGAGACGCAAGACTAAATGATGTACCTGTCAAACTTAATCCCGCTCCAGCAGTGTATCTTGTATCAACAGAGGTATATGTCTGGGTTCCCGCACTAGTTAAACGACCTTTCGAGTCAACTGTGAATTTAGGAATTACAATAGTAGAACCATTAGAGCCAGTCACGTCCGCGAGGGGTCCATATGTACCAGCAGAGACTGTGGTGTTTGTAAGGTCAATATTATTACTTGCATTAATACTAATATTTGAACTACTATTGTAAGTAGTGTCTTGAGGAACATCCCAAGTTCCATCACCTTTTAAAAATTTTGTATTATCTTCTGTCGTTGGAGCAGGAACGAAGCCAGCCTCTCCATTATTTGTAGGTGTGGCACCTGTCATACTTAAATCAATATGTGAAACGGTACCAGCACCATTTGTTAGTCTTATCTTTTCATTATCTTTCGCAACTTGTGAAAGATATTCTGTTATATCTTTATCATTCTTATCACTTACCGCTTTATCTGCGCTTTTTGCTTTAAATGCAGTTGCTTCAGTATCAAGACCTTCAATGTTTTGGTAATCAACCCCAATGTCTTTAGTCAAATAAGAGCCATCAGCTTGTTTGATACCTATTTGTTTTATTGTATCAGCCATCACATTTTTTCCTTTCTTTTATTAATTTATTTTATTAACTATTGAGGTTCTAAGAGATGTTCTTCCATCATCATCAGTTCCTTTTGTAATTGTTTTTTCAGAAATAACTATATCTGAACCAATTTGTGTATCAGATGTGCTAGATAAATCTTTTCTAAAACATAAAATCTCTTTGGTAACAATTCTATCATAAGGCTTGATTTTTAAAGCCTGTTCAGCATCATCAAAAGCATAAAGCTCTGTTTTATCCATTAAAAGAGAATAGGAACCATCCTCTTCTAATCGGAAGCTAGTTCCACCAGAAGCTGAGTCAGGAAAATATATTTCTACTCCATCGAAGTAAAAATCCTCAGTTGCGGTAGAACCACTATAATCACTTGCAAACAAAATATAGTATCCATTTGAAGAGACTGATGAAATGTCACCATTATAAAACTTGGTTGTTGTGTACTTAATATTTGTTGTATCATCTACCCAAGCTAATTGAAGACTGTCCAACCCCATAATAGATTGCTCTTCAAGATTATTATTATGAGTGTTAAGCAGTGCGCCAACATATCTTTGTTCTGCACCTAGTTTAACAGGAGTCTCAAATTCGCCAGAAGTTTTTCGTCTTACTTCTGTTATTACAGGTTTTTCGTATGCCATTTTTGTCCTCCTTCTTTTTTATGAACAAATACTTGGTTCATCACTATTATTTGCAAAGAAACAGTAGTAAATGAACTAATTTTGACCAAATAAGAAATGCGGAAATGGGACCAATCCCTTTCCTTTTAGGACTGGTCCCTCCGCTCTTAATATAATGCTTTTATTTGAGTTTCTACTAGCCATAAACCATTTTCCATTGGCGAAGTAGAATAATCAGGGTTTTGAGGAATAATTTTCCCCGATATAACATCAACCTTTGAAGTATCCATGATTATAACTTGAGTAGGTTCAGCGACAGCCGCCGCAATATTAGTAATTACAACCCACTTTTCATGTACATAATCGTAAGTATAAATACTTCTTTCTTCAGCTGAAGTTCCAGCTGCAGGTTTAATAATTAAATAAGCCCAACCGCGTTCTTCTGAAGTATTGCCTGTCATATTCTCAGGAGGGACTCCATCAACCAAATAATCTTGATAAGTTTCTCCTTCATTTAATGTATATGAACCAATGATATGTAAACCACCAGGTTCACCCTTTACATAGCCTAAGTCAAACCAATCTTCTCTTAATTCGTAAACAACATTATGAATGTAATAAGTTTTAGTTGAATTGACTATAGTGTCAGTAGTAAGCACATAAGTGTTGTTATATGGTATTAATTCATACCAACCTTCTGTGTTTGGATTTTCAGTTCCCACAGGGGTTACTTCACTATAAGGTTTTGTTGAGTCTTCTTTCGTGAACTTCTGACTAGTGTAACTCCAGATTTTGTTCTTCTTAGGGTCCGCTGAATAATACTTATCTCTCAACCAATGTCTATATGCAGGGTCGCTATATAATACCAGCAAGTGGTTTTGAGGAGTATTAGGGGCAGCCGCATCATAAGTAGTAACAATAGCTTCCATAATGTAATTTAAAGGAGCGCCAATTACACTTGTATCTTTTGTTCCTGGAATTGTCTCAGTATTATATGTAATTTGGATTCTTTGATCTCCACTACCTTCGCCCTCAAAGTCATACTGGCTATTTTCTTTTACGCCTGTTCTCACCTTAACATCAGTTAAATATTTGATTTTAATATTAGTATAACCGCTATTAGGAGCTTCTTGTCCATCGCTATACCAGAAATGAATTGTACCATCAGTGTCAATAGTAACATGGTCAATAAATTTTATATGGTGAGTATATGTATTAGTGTCAACATTCCAACCGCTTTTTGGCTCATATAAGCCATTGGCAACTTTATCAACAAAATTACTTTCAGTAACAGTACTATCATATGAATATTGTCCAATGTTGTTCTTTGTATAATATTTTTTCTCACGACTAAAAGCATCCCCGCTTGATACTTGCACAAAGCCATTAACATTATTATTAAAAGTAATAACAATTTCACCATTCTGCTTTATGATTGTATCTGTAAGCCAAGGAATTATAGTTGCGTATTCACCTTTCTCTACGTCAGTATAAATACTCTGGTCGTAGTATAAATTATTATTATATAAGAACTTTAACACGCCATCAGCGGAGAGATTTGCTACTTTAGGCCAAGTAATATCTGTTTCCCATACTGCATGAGCAACTCCATTTGAGTCTGTCCAAGTCCCAGTCTGGTTTTCTACTGAGTCATTATTAAAAATAACTCTAAAGTGACCTGCATTTACATTATTACCTTCTGGGTCGAATACAGTCGGATTATCAATATTGGCAAGTGCTACCGACTCAACCCAATCGATTGCTTTATTAAAAGTTTGCTGTTTGTGCGTTGTCCCATCGCTCTCAAATGTATTATAAGTGAAAACAATTGTACCATTTTCAAGTACATCTACACTTTCATACCACTGAATTGGTTGATTTTCATTAACAGCGCTATCTTCATCAGCATTGTAACTAACCCAAAGATAGCCATCATCCGCCAACCAAATCTTTCTAACAGTATTATAGTCACCTAGTTTAATTATTTCATAATCAGAACCATCTTCGTGGTCATCATACCAGGTCTGACGGTATCTAAACTGTAACATATAAGTATCATCAATCTTAGCATAATATGTTGCACCAGGTTGATTTGCTTTTCTTACTGCTACAACAACAGAGCTATCATTATAAGGATAAACACAATCGTGTTCAAACTTTGCATCATCTAAGATAACATATGTTGTATTATCTGCAATGCCTACAGGTTCTTGCGTCAAATCTGTAGAACCCCATAAATTTGCTTCTGGTCTAATTTTTGTAGGAACAATCTCTAATTGAGTTTGTGCGTCGCCCTTAATACCTTGTGGCACTGTTAATTTCCATCTTCTATAAAATGGGTGCCCAGTGTCTCCATGGGTAGGCTCACGGTCTGAGGTATTCATTCCGTTATCAACAAATAATACAAAATTATCTGCATCACGGATTGGAGTACCAATTAGACTAGCATCTGTAATCCTACCAAGAGCCAAATCTTCTTCTGTGTAGTAAGGACTTCTCTTTATACTTGTAACCTCAGGCACAAGATAAGGGAATGTAAAACCAATTAAAGCGCCTGTGATGTTTCCATGGTCATCTCTAACAGTAGCCCAAGCGTAGTCAATATCATCATTAAAAGTTGTAGTTCCGGAAGTGGAAGTATACTTACCAGGAACAATACCATCTTGAGCATTTCCTTCAGTCATATCATATGTTCTTACCTGTGATTCTGTACGAGTAAGAACATCTTTGACAGTAGTCATACCTAACTTTGGAGAATGTCCTGAAGGTCCAACTACTTGTCCGATATATTCTGCGCCACCAAGGTCTCCATCATAATTCATACCTCTGCGGTAAACCTTACCATTATCTGGGTTAGTGTTTTCACCTATTCCAAACATAGTATCAATCATTACATATTCGCCATAGCCTACTTCAGATAGGGTAATGCCACCTTTTTCAAAGCATTGTTTCATACCTTCCGCATATTCCACCGCGAGTGGTGTGGATGTAACTCCGCTCTGAGATACTACTGTTGTAGCACCATCTTTAGGAATTGAACCCCAACCTGGATAGTTGGCATAGTTATCTACAGTTCTCTCAATCAAAGGAACGTAGAAGAAATCGTCTTCGTCCTTAGCAAACCAGCCTACGCGGTAAACTGTTTTGTCTGGAATGTCAAGACCATCAAATCTTTTTACAATTACAAAGGACGCACCCTGACGTCCTCCATAAAAGCTTTCAAAACTACTCATTTATATGCGTCCTCCTTATACGTTATCATACATATAATCTAAAATAAAAGGGTCAATTTTATAAATCTTTGTCGTACCAAAAAAACATTTACAATCAATCGCCTTGTATCTAGCTTCTTTTTGTTCAATGGTTAATGTAGGGTCATTTTCAATCTCTTCCACCGCCGCATTAACCTGTGCT
>Ga0247611_10003693_pt1 | contig 22292 bp, 16 predicted proteins | sample 177DNAGHGhighgp2_FD_192422 | JGI IMG/M metagenome (GOLD analysis project Ga0247611, IMG submission 192422) | Sheep rumen microbial communities from Palmerston North, Manawatu-Wanganui, New Zealand - 1770 DNA GHGhigh gp2 | ecosystem: Host-associated > Mammals > Digestive system > Stomach > Rumen... | reverse complement strand
ATAATTTTTTTTTTTTCAAAAAAATCAATTATTTTTGAGTTTTTGGATATGTGATAAATTTTAAAAAATATCTATAATGACTGATAAATCTACATTCTAATGTACGAATTGATTTTTATTTTTTAAAATATTTCCAAATTTTATAAATTTAGAAATATTTTTGATTTCCTTAAAATAACAAAAATTGCAAATTTGCTTCTATTCCCTATTTTTATTAAACATGGTAATTTTTTAAATTTTGTTTTTTAGCTTTGGTGGTGTATATTCAAATGATTTATTTTGAGATATTGTATCTTTTCTGTATTTTGCTGTTGATAGTTCTTTAATATAATCCTCTATTTGAGGTACTTTATTATTTTTTGCCATTTCTAATTCCTTATTTATATCATATGGAACCTTAACAAATTGTATAGATAATGAATACTTGGATTTTTCTTTTTCTTGATATTCTCCTTCAATTATAGTGTAATAACTTTGTGTTGTTTTACTCATATCTTGTATTGTATCATCATGGTTTAATATTTCAACTGCATAAAACACTCTCCAAGTAGCACCTTTAGCAGAATATCCTGTCACAGCTGTACCTATTTTTGAATTAATATCTTTTACTGTTATATTATTTGTTTTACTTGAGTCATATAACTCCGAATATAAGATTGTATGTTCTCCTTTTGCAGTTATAAAACTTGAATCATTTGCTGTTTTTACATAAGATTTATTATCACTTAAAATTTCTTTTACTTTTGTATCATCTAAAGAAGTATATTGGTGTTTAGCTGTTTTATCAGCAATATATGCCATAATATCCATTTGTGCTTGCTCTTTTGCTTCTGCTCTTTCTGAGGTTTGTTTGGCATCTGTTGCTTTTTGAAGTATAGTATTATCTCCCGATAACATAGAAATTGAAATTCCTGCTAAAATTAAAAGTACAATAATGTTTAGTATGTTATCGGTGGTCAGGCTGTAGAAAATCAGACTAGCATAAATTATTTGACCAGCCTGACCACCGATGGCATTCATAATAGTAAATTGCGGAAACTTATTAAAACTTGCTATGGAGTTTCTATTATTTTTTCTCACTCAAATTTCACCACTTTATTGAACTTTTTTTGTATTATATTCAAAATCTTCGATTTTTCCTATAATATAAAAAAGGTAGTACATTGTATGTACTACCTAAAATAGTAATAAATTATAACTTACTTTCGAATTATAAAATAACCTACTAACAAATTAAATTATCTATTTTATTTTTATAGCATAGTTTGCTAAAGGATATAGTTTGTTCCTATCTAAAAATTCTCTTATTCTACTAATAGTAGATTATGATATCATCCATAATTGTAATTACTAATGCAATCAATGTTATACCTTTCTTTTGTTTTAATATTTTTTTTCATTTAAAAAATTCCTCCTATTATTTAATAATTATTTTATATAAATAAATATCAAATAATAAGAATATTTTCAATACATCAAAATTCACTGTAATATATATATACTCTCACAATGTTTTAGAGTATTGTTACATTTATATTAAATTTTTGTGACAAAAAAATAACAATTGTCAATATTGTTGCTTTTAATATTAAATGGAAAATTTGATTTAAAATGAATAATAGATTGATTTTGTGCAATGTCCTATCATTTTACATTTCAAAAAAATGTCCCGATACTTTTATTTTGCGCAATGTTATATATTTTTTTTTATGGCTTTGATCCATATCCCTCTGCTTCTCCTATGTTGTTTTATGGACTTAAAATATTTTCCAACTAAATCATATTTGTTATTAAATTTAATAATTTATATTTAATTTTTTATTAATCACAATCAAATATAATTTTATTTTCTATATATTTCCCATAGTTATTTTTCCAATCATAATGAATTGATGAATTGTCAAAACTTTGTAATCCATCAAAAGTTAATTCCATTTCAATCATTAAATCAAATCGATTTTCCCTATTTGAATTAGAGCTTTTAATTGTTATTTCTTCAATTCCATCTATTTTTTTAGCTTCATCAAATAAATTTTTAATATTATTAATCTCATATTTGTAATTATAGTTATTTTTAAATTTAACAATTATATAATGTTTCATATCTTTCTCCTTCAAATTATAATTATTAACATTTTAATTTCATTTTCAATAATAGTCTGTATCTCCCAACTTTCCCCATTATGATTTAGTTTTCAAATATTTTTACTATTTCTTTTATTGCACCAATCGTGTCTTGAAAACTAATATCACGTGCATACGTAAATTACTTTTGGCGTTATTACATCTCCAGTACTAATATCAACTTTAAACTTTTGAAAGATTTTATCGAATGTTCCATTTAATGTAACTCTATATCCACTATATTCAGCTTCTTCTCTAATATCTTTAATCATTAATATTTCAAAATTAACATTATCTTGTAAATTAATAGATATTATTTCTTCTAATATATGTTTTAAATTCTGTTCATTTAGGTTAAAACCTTTAATTGTAGCATCCATATCTAGTGTATTTCTTAAATCTATTCCTACTATTGCACTTATAAGCATTCCGCCCTTTAAGTATAAAATTGTTTTTATACTTTGATACAGAAATTCTTTCTAATAATCTTTCCAACATATAGTTTTGCATAATAATGTTAGCAGATACATTTTTTTCTTTAGATAATTTTTTTATCCAATCTTTCAATTTTATATAAATTTATGTCTTCGCATATATTCACAATTATTGTTTTTATTTCAGACAATAATAAAAACTAATAATTTAACAACCAGTCTGCAATATCAATTATTTCTATTCCCTCTTGTAAATAACTCTCATGATTTAGTCTTGTTATAATCATTTTTTTATAGCCATCTTTTATACTTAATAATGGATTTATTTCTCTTTCTAATGTTTTAGAATCGTTTATATTCTCTGAAACTTGTATATAAACTTGTTCATCTTTTTTCATTGCAACAAAATCAATTTCTTTATTATAAAGAGTTCCAACATAAATTTCATATCCTCTTCTTAAAAGTTCAATTGCAACAATATTTTCAAGTATTCTACCGTAATCCATATTCTTTTTTCCAAGTATTGCTGTTCTAAATGAATGATCTGATAAATAATATTTGTCTTGAGATACTAAATATTTTTTACCTTTTATATCATATCTTCTTACTCTATAAAAAGCAAAAGCATTACATAAATATTCAATATATCTATTTATAGTCTTGTGTTCGGCTTTCAACTTATTTGATTTTAAAGTTTTTTCAATTTTTGAAGAAGATGTTATATTAGAAATATTATCTAATAAATAATCACTTAATTTATTTAAAAGATCTTTATTTCTAATCTTATATTTCTGTACTACATCTCTTATTATTAATGTTTCATATATATCCTTTAAATAAGCACTTTTGTCCTCATCTTCTTGATATAAATATGAACCTGACATTCCTCCATCTTTAAAATATTTATCAAATGCATTATATTTATTATTATTCTTATAATAAATCATGTATTCTTTAAATGAAAATGGAAATATCGATATTTCAAATGTTTTACCAGTAAATAATGTAGCCAAATCACTACTAAGTAGAAATGCATTTGAAACTGTAATAAATATTTTAAACCTTTCTTCAGCATGAAAACTATTTATAGTTTCCTCAAAATTTTTGCATTTTTGAATTTCATCTATTAATATAAAATTATCTTTTCCATTGATAAATTGTTTTTCTACATAATCATATAATAAATCTCCAGTATCTATTTTATCAAATTTTTTCAAGTTATAGTTAATATGAATAATATTAGCGTTTTCATTATTTTTAATAATATACTTCTGTAACGCTTCTAATAATTTAGATTTTCCACTACGTCTTACACCAGTTATTACTTTTATATCAGGCGTATCTATTACTCTTATTAATTTATCTAAATAATATTTTCGTTCTATTAATTTCATCTTATACCTCCATAAATATTATTCCCAAAAAGTCAATTTTTTTTTAGTTTTGGGAATAGTATTTTTATGTTATTATGTAATAAATTAAAAATATTATTCATAATGCTTGATAAATCAACATTCTAATTTCTGAAAACTTTTACTTTGTGAAATATTATATATTTTTTTATTATTTATAATTTACTATATGTAAATTTAGCAACTAGATATGAATAATATATATTTCAAAATCTTTAAAATTACAAGAATTATGTATATGTACTTGTAGGAGATTATTTTTTTCACCAAAAAAATTTTGTATTTTATCTATCAAGCAACAATATTTGCTAAAAGAATGTTCTTTATTACTTACAAGTTGAATAATATACTTATTTCCACAGAAAAAATCCTTTTCAATTTTATCTATATCAAATATATTTTTTATTAGTTTAATTTTAAGATTATTATTTTCTCTCTTATCTTTCCATAGTAATTCTTTTATATCATTTATATTATCTTCTGTTAACCATGTATCTGATGCAGTTGTGTATGTTATTGCTCTTAATAAATAAATAATCTCATTTTCGTTTTTAGAAATTAATTTATAATTTTTTGTATTTATATCAGTTCTATATATTTCAATAATAGTGGTTTTGTCATCTTTTTTATAATAACTTTCTATTATTTCATTTGCTATTTTATTTTGCTTGTTCCCAATAATAATTATTAGAGGATTTAAAATAGATTTAAAAATCTTATTTTCAAGTTTTCCTTTATAGCATTTTATAAACTGAACCGCTTCTGTTCGTTCTTCATATTTATCTATTCTAACCTGTATATGTCTTTTTAATTCTTCTTTTTTAAATGTATCAATTATAGTATTTCCAAAATTATCAATAGCAATAACAGAACAAAAACCTACAAAATATGATGGATTTTTATACACTTTATTCCAATGGGCTTTAATAATATCTTTATCTTTTCTTAATGATTTTTGAAACTCTCTAATATCATGTCCATATTTTCTATTTATTTCAATAAGTGCAAGTTCTTTATTATTTTTCATTTTATTACCTATATATTTATATCCTGAAAGTCCATCTGCAATAGCATCTTTACAACAATTAAAATCATTTTTTACTTTATCAGAAAAATAAACTAAAGCATATCCATATTTATTTTTAAATACTTTTTTTGCAAATTCTGTATTATTCTTTAGTTCTTCACCCATATATTCACAGACTCTACCATCATATGTATCAATTGCTATTAAAGCAATTTCTTCATCTTCTTTTAATTCTTCAGGTATGTCTTTATAATATAATTCTCTATTTTTTATTTTTGAAATTATTTCTGCTCTCTTATACATATTAACTCAACTCTTTCTTATTCTATATTTCTCATCATCTATTAGTTTGGATTTTACATAAGAGAATTATAATATTATAAGAAAGTTATTTCAATATATTTGGTCATATAATGTTGCTTAAATAATTTTTTACTAGTAACTTATTCTTCATTAACATCAATTAATGAAAATAATTCTTTGTTATTATTTAATTCAATAATATTCATTACAACTCCTTCTCCAACAACAATCCCTCCTAAATCTTCTATGCTTTTTTTAATTGAGTCTAAGGTATTACCTGTTGCATAAATATCATCAATTATATAAAACCTACGATTCTCATAATTTTCATTAACCAATTTAGGTAATTCCAATATATCTTTTCCATATTCTTTTTTATACTCGAATTGTTTCTCAACAGTTGTTGGTGGTAATTTTCCCTTCTTTCTTACAGGAATACATCCAGTATTTAATCTATTAGCAACTGCTGTTCCAAATAAGAAGCCTCTCGCTTCAGGCGCAACTATGTAATCTATACTTTTTCCTTTTAATTCCTCAACAAATCTTTCTATTATTTCATTTAATAAATCTTTTTGTAAAATAAGTGGTGTGATGTCTATAAACTCTATTCCTTTAATTGGAAAATCTTTTTCTGTTCTAATATTTAATTCATTTTTTAATACATTTTTTAATATTTTCATTTCGAACTCCTTCACTACTTTTTATCTATCACGTAATTCATCCTTATGTTGTGGTTGTGTATTAGATTTTATTTTTTGTTGTAAAGCTTTAAGGTAGTCATTCAAGGAAGTACCATAAAATGGTTCTTTTAAATTAGTTGATATACTATCTACCACCTTAATACCATAATACTTTATTAAATCTTCTATAAATACACTCTCCTCTCTATTAATTTTAATACCTTCAGACTGCAAAAGATTTAGTGCATATTCCTGTAATTTTAAACCTATCTCATACATTTCTCTCGTTATTTGAGTTACTTTTAGCTTATTTACCCCAAATTGTAAGTTAACCTCCCAATAAAAATTATCTTCATTTTCAAAATTAGAGAAATTAACTCTTAAAAGTTTCATAAAAACTCGACTCTCTCCATGATTTTCCAATATATCATATTCAATTTTTTTTTATTATATCATCATGAATAATACCTTTCTTCCTTATAAATGCTTGTAATACTTGGTATGGAGTAATATAAACTACTCCTATATCTAAACTGCATTTATCTGCTCCTAAATAATAATTATCTATATAATCAATTGAGCATTGCCTTTGAACTGATTCGGTGCATAAATCATCTATATTGTCTAAATAATTCATTATTATCACTTCCCTTTAAACTCACTTTTTTAATTATATCAGGTATTATTGGTAATACAATAATTCCTTTATTTTTGAGCAATAATTCCATAATATCTTCTTATTAACTTTATACCCTTTTCAGTTTTATTCTGAATTACATATTTTTCAAATAAATCTTTTTCTATTTGATTTATTTCGTTTTTCCCTTCTATTACTGATAGATTGTTTAAAATTGGAGTTTTCAATAATAAAGCGTATAAATCTTCTTTAGTTTTATAATACTCAATTACATGTAATGGTATTAATTCTACATTTTTAAAACCAACATCTAGTACAGCTTCATAATCGATAAGACTTATTGGCTTATTATCATCAAAAGCCTGTCCTCTGTTAAACATTCTTTTTAATACCCAACAATCCAATTTGTCTACACCTCTTATTATCAAATATCCACCTATTTTTAAAGTTTTATATATTTGCTTTGGATTAATTTTGGTATGTCTTGCTGTTACTAAATCAAAATAATTATCTGGCGTATCCATTTTAAGATTGTCCATTACTTTAAATTTTATATTTTTTCTTCCACTTTCAGCTAGATTTTTATTTGCATTATTAATCATTTTTTCAGAAAAATCTGTTCCTAAAATTTCAGCACAATCGGGAAAACATTTTAGAACCTTTTCTCCTCCGGCTGTTCCTAAATCTAGTATTTTTGAATCCTTATTTGAATGTTTATTTATTTCATCCTCATAAACCCAATTTGTATAATTTTCACTGACATAATTAAGTTCTTTAAAAGACCAATTAGCTAAATTGTTATAATATTCATATTCATTTTTCTTCATATTTATCTCCAATTTTATTAGTTAATAAAGCTTTATTCAAACTTTCTTCTAATGCCAATTTCCTTTCCCCAAAACATTATATTGTTATTATATAAGATTTCTAATCCCACACTATATTTTCTTCTAAATACTCTATTGTTTCTCTTTTTCTGATTAATTTTTCTGAATTATCACCATATATCATAACCTCAGCAGGGCGCAATCTCCCTGTATAATTCGAAGCCATCGAATAACCATATGCACCTGCATTTTTCACTATAATTATATCATCTATATTAGGTAATGGCAAGTAAATATTTTTTCCTAATATATCACTACTTTCGCAAATATTTCCACAAACATTTGCTTTAACAATCTTTTTCTTTTCATTTTGAGTTAATATATTTATTTCATGGTAAGCATTATACATAGAAGGCCTTACAAGTTGATTCATTCCAATATCAGTTCCTATCCACCATGTTTTATTTTCATATTTATTAGCTATAACTTTTCCTATAATCATTCCTGATTCACACGGAATATATCTTCCAGGTTCAAATTTTAATTCATGAATATTTGGATTTTCATCTAAAAAGTCCTTTAAAACAGCATATAATCTGTCAGCTAGTAAATTAAAATCTAAAGCTTTTTCCTCAGGCTTATATGGTACTCCAAATCCCCCACCTAAATCTAAAATCTTTATATCTGGAAAATATTTATTAATTAATTCCAATCCTGATTTTACACCTTGTATATAATCATCAATTTTATCATTTAAAAATAGACTTCCTAAATGCTGATGTATTCCTATTAAGTTCAAATTATGCTTCTTAATTACTCTAAATAATTCTGTAAAGTTTTCTTCTGAAATTCCAAACTTTGTTTCCTTTCCAGATGTTATAACTTTTTTACTATGCCCTACTCCTCTAATTCCTGGATTGATTCTAATCATAATATCTGTATTAGGAAATAATTCTCCCCAAGCTTCAACTTGTGAAATAGAATCAAGACATATTAAAATTCCTTCTTTATTTACTAATTTCATTTCATTTTTATCTATATTATTACATACATATAAAATTTCTTTTTTATTAAATCCGCTCTTTTGACACATTTTAAGTTCAAAAGGAGACATACTGTCTGCATATAATCCCATGTTTTTAACTATTTTTAGTATAGCAGGATTGGAGTTTGCTTTAGAAGAATAATGTATATTAATTTTAACATGATTTAATTTAGCTTCTAATGTTTTTTTAAACTTCATCATTTTTTCACATCGTTCCTGCAATATTTTATTATCATAGATATACAAAGGACTTCCATATTTTTCAATAAGCTCTGTTAATAATTCTAAATTCATTTTTATCATTCCTTTCTATAAAAAAAGTATCTCTATTAATATAGAGATACTTGCTTAGTTAAACTCACATTTAATACAACGTATAATTTAAAACTATACGTTTGTATAATGATAGCTCTCCACTTATAATAAGTGACAGTTTATTACATATTTTGTAATACCCCAGTTATATGCATCTAGGAATATGCATATCCTTCGGCAATATTTCCTTTCAAATTATATAGGCTCCTAATCCACTAAACAACTTTACTAATAAATATTGCAACCTCTATCTCTATTATTTACTAATTTTAACACATTTTTTTGATGTTGTCAACAATTTTATGTTAACATCATTCTATAACTTGATATTTAAAGCTTTCTATACTCATCAAGAATAACATTGTACATGCGACTATCTTTTTCTACTCCTGTATATTTAACAATTGCTTCTTCGATTCCATTATCTGCAATATAACTTTGTAATTCTTCTGCTTGCAAATCACCTTCTGATTTATATTTTAGTGCACATGCAACACCTTTTAATAAATATGTATTATCTAATCCATATTGTTCGCAATTGTTTGCAGGTCCCATAATACGATCATTTGGAGCAATCTTGCGAATAGGCTCACGAGAAACACGAGAAATTGGATCTACAACACCTGGTGTAGTAAATCGTTTAATCATCATAGTTTCCATATATTCAACTAAAGATTCATGTGTAAAACCATATTTTCTCTCTAATGCAGACACAGACTCAAGCATAGCTTTACGAATTTGTGGAAGCAAGTCAGAATCACGAAGCGCATCCTGAACTATGTCATATCCTTTTAATACTTGACCATAATATCCAGCTATTGCATGGCCACAATTGATAATGTATATTTTTCTTTGCAAATACATCATAAGGTCATCTACATACTCTGCACCTTTAATAGGCTCAGAATTAGGGTCAATTAGTTTACCTTTTTCTATTGCTAATTCATATGCATCACCAATTTCAATGCCTTCTTTTCCATTATGTACGCCACTAAAAACCATTCGATCAACAGCTGTATTTGGATAAACTCCAATGCTATCTATTTGCTCTTTTGTAAGAATTTTCGTTTCTATCATAGCATTTTTTAAAATGTCGGTTCCCATAATTGCGTTTTCACATGCCATTACTATAACCTTACCTTTACCTTGTTCTAATCTTTTCTTTAGACCTTGTACAATAAGAGGAGCAACTTTTGGAAGATTTGTAGCCATAACTGATGTTGTAATTATTTCCGCTTCACACATTTCATCTATAAGTTTATCCGCTTCCTTAATATTAGAGTATGCTATTACATGGTCAATAATCTTTTCTTCAAAATTATGATCAATCAAAAATAAAGGATATTCATGTTTTTTGTTTATAATATCAACAAGCTCTTCTACTACATCTCCAAACACAACCTCATAACCACTATCATGTAATAGCTCTGCTATAAATCCACGTCCTATTTTTCCTGCACCAAAATGAACTGCTTTTTTCATTACAAGATTTCCTTTCTTAACTCTTCTCCACTTTTTTCTGATAAAAATGCTGGTGGAATATCAAATACTGTTTTAGCACCATATTCACCTTTTTGATTCATTCTATATGTTGCTCTAGCAAGAGCAATTAATACTGAAGCAGTAAATTCAGGGTTTGAATCAAGCTTTAAAGAATATTCAATTATTTGTTTGTTTCCTTCTCCTGTCTCTCCACTATGAATTACAAAACCTCCATGTGACATCTTACTATGATTCTTTTTTAATTCTTCTTCAGAAATAAAATGCACTTCTGTGTGATATTCGTCAAAATAATTTGGCATTGTTTTTATTTCATTTTCTATAATACTTTTATCTGCTCCTTCTTCTGCAACTACAAAACATTCTCTTAAATGTTTTTCCCCTGTAGATAATTTAGGATTTTCACCATTTCTTACTTTATTCATAGCCTCTTCTATTGGAATTGTATATTGAATTGCATTTTTTACTCCTTTTATACGTCTTATGGCATCAGAATGTCCTTGACTTACTCCTTTTCCCCAAAAAGTATATGTTGATCCATTTGATAAAATAGCATTAGCATATAATCTCATTAAAGAAAACATTCCCGGATCCCATCCACCTGAAATTACAGAGGTTTTATTATTTGACTTAGAACTTTCATTTACTTTCTCAAAGAATTCTGGAATTCTTGCATGTGTATCAAAACTATCTACTGTATTGAATTCTTTTGCTACTACAGGCACTTGTTCTGGTAAATCTGTTGCAGAGCCACCACACATTATCATAACATCTACTCTATCCTTCCAATTGTCCATATCATTTATATTTATTACAGGTGTAGCTGAATTTACTTTAAGTGAACTTGGGTCTCTTCTAGTAAAAATCCCAACAAGCTCCATATCTTTTGATTTAGTTATTTCTTTTTCAATCCCTTTCCCTAAGTTTCCATAACCACAAATTGCAATTTTAATTTTCTCCATATTACATTCCTCCTATCATTTTTTGGCTATTATATCATATATATTCTTTTACTGCAAGAACAAAAGGAGCGTGATTAAATTTTTATTGTCTTTAAATCATTTACACGCTCCGTCTTCGTTCGCATGCGAAATTTTCTTTAGAAAATTTCTGTACATAGCTTTTGTTGTATAGGAAAAACGATTTTTCCTATACAAGAACAAAAGCGTGCTGATTTAAATTTGATATTATTTTATTAATCTTTAAGCCCGCGTATAATTGTTTGCACTTGAAATTACTTAGTAAATTTCTGTACAATGCTTTATATAATGGGATATTCGGAGAACTTTCCTATACAATAAAAAAACTTCTAAAACCAATGTATTAAATACATATGATTTTAGAAGTTTATTTATGTCAAGTAATCCTATAGTTAGAATTACTGATTTTTACTATGATGTATTTACTAAATCTTAGTGTTATTTTTCTTTGTAACATCTTTTGCCCTGCTTGAATTCTCAAACCATTTTCCTTGTGAAGTGTTAAATTTACAATTACTTATTGTTACTTTCTTGCACTTAGATAATTCTATTGCCTTTCCTCCATTGTGACCACAGTTTAGTAATTTATTGTTATTAAATAATACGTTGTATACAGTAGCTTTTCCATCCCATCCACCGATTTGCGCACCTATTCCACAATTGTTAATTGTATTATTATATACTTTAATATTCTCGGTTTCTCTGCCAGATAGTTTTGAGTTCTTTTCTTCAGCTCCTATTTCTATACCACCTTCGCAGTTTGTAACAGTATTATTATAAATGTTTACATTTTGTCCTCCGTCAACATATATTCCATAAGCTGAGCCTGGGTCATAAGGTGATTTGCAATTACTTACATTACAATTGCTTATAGTAACATTTCTAGGTCTATCTAAAGATTTGTTACTGCATGTTCCATAATTTCCACATACACAAATTCCTATATTACCTTTAAGTCCATTTGTATATGTTACCTTAACTCCCGTAATAGTTAAATTTGTACAATTTCCATCAATTGAAATAGCTTCTGAATATCCTGCACCAATATTAGTTAAAGTACAATTACTAATTGTAATACCTGTTATAGCTGTTGATGAATATCCATCTAGGAATATAGCACTTGCTCCTGCGTCTTCATTCTTTGGATGTTTCGTCTTAATATTATTAAATTTACAATTATTTATAACAATATTTTTTGCACTTGGTTCTATCAAAATACCTTTTGCATCATCAGCATTTAAGTTTTGGAAGGTAAATCCTTGTATTGTAATATATTCTGAATTCTTTATTTTTATTAGGCGCTTCTTTCCACTTCCATCTAATATAACATTTCCATTTGCAACTATTTTAATAGGATTGCTACTTGTGCCTTTTTTAGATATTGTTATATCATTTTCATAATACGTTCCGGTATTTACCATTAAAGTATAACCTGCTGATAATTTACTTATACCTTTCTTTATGGTTTTTAGTGGCTTATTTGATGCTGTTCCTGCGTTTGAGTCAGAACCATTTTTTGCTACATAAATTACCTTTGTATTTACATTTACTGTAACTTTACACGTTGCTCTTTTTCCGTATTTATGCGTTGCTGTTATCGTTGCTGTTCCTTTTGCTTTAGCAGTTATTGTTATTTTTCCATTTGTGGTTGTTGCGTTACTTACACTTACTACATTTGGATTTGATGACTTCCAATTAACTTCTTTTGAACTTGTAGTTGTTGGATTAAACGTTACTGTAAGTGTTGCACTTGAACCTTTATTTAATGTCAAAGCTGTTTTACTTAAGCTAATGCTCTTTGGTGGTGTGTATCCGACTATTGTATATGTTGCACTTACATTGCTCTCTTTTTGCGTTGCTGTTATTTTTACTGTTCCATGTCCTATTACATTTATTTTTCCTGAACTATTTACTGTAACAATTTTTGGATTGCTTGAAGTCCATGTAATAGTTTTATATGTTGCATTATCTGGACTTGCTTTAGCAGATAATTGTACAGTTTGTCCTTTTTCTACTAATCTATATGTTTGGCCAGTTGTAACTATTTTCGTGGCTTTTACTGTTCCTATAGTAAATGTCTTTGTAATTGTTCCTGTATAGTTTCCTTTTCCTGTTATAATTACCTTTGCATTATTTCCCACCTTTATATTGTCCTTATATTGTAAGGTGTAATCTACTTCATTCTTTAGGACAATATTTCCATCTTTTATTACAATGTTTTGCGTTATTGCTTTTCCTGTATATGCCATATTTTTAATGCCTTCTATTTTTAAATTAGCAATTGATTTTTGCGTTATTGTAAGCTTTGCTGTTTTATCTGAAATAGGATTATAATTTGCATTAACAGTGAATTTTGCTGTTACACTATATTGTCCAACATTTATTTTATTATTTCCAATATATGTTACACTTACTCCTGTTGGTACTCCAATTGCTGTTATTGAATGTGCTTTTCCATCATATGTAAATGTTGCATCTTGGAATTTTAAGTTAGCCGTGTTATATGTAGCTTTGTTTATATTAAACGTTCTTGTTGTTGTTCCTGTGTAATTTCCTTTTCCCGTTATTATTACATTAGCTGTGCCCGCATTTATATTATTTGTATATGATACTACATAATCTTTTCCTAAACTCAATAGTGTATTTCCATCTTTTACTATAACCTCAGGAGTCTGTTGTCTTCCATTATAAGTAAATGATGTGGTTTGCAATGAAATATTTGTATTTATTATATTCTTTGCACTTGGCGTTGGTGTAGGTGTAGGCGTTGGAGTTGGAGTTGTTTCTCTAACTTCAACTTTAATTGTTTTATAAACTCCATTTGTTGTTCTTGCAGTTATAATCGTGATTCCTTTACCTACTGCAGTTACAGTTCCTAGTCCATCAACACTTGCAACTCTTATATCTGATGAACTCCACGTTATAATTTTATTTGTTGCGTTTGTTGGAATTACTCTAGCTTTTAAAGTTACCTTTTGACCTTTTTCTAAAACTAAATCAGTTGCTTCGATAATTATTTCAGTAACATCTGTTTTCCATCTTGATTCAATATAACGTCTCCATTCAGGTCTTTTTTGACCTATTTTAGGTACAGTTGTTGCTGCTATATACTCTAATTCTCTTAATATATCTATTTGGTCTATAACTCCATCTCCATTAATATCTGCACATTGTAATTTTTCGTCCTTTAAAATCCAATTTGGATATTTTTGTCTTATTTTAGGTATTGTAGATGCTGCAATATGCTCCAATATTCTCATTGTATCTACAATATCTATTTTTCCATCTCCATTTATATCTCCTATTTTCTGCGTCGTCGTCGCACTATATATTGTTTGTGGTATACTTAAAGAAATTATAGCTAACGTTAAGATTAGGATTATAATTCTATATATACTTTTCATAATCCTTCCTCCTTCCATAATCTTTTGATACACTTATATTATACCACTTTTTGGCGTTTTTGTCAATTTTTTATGTCTATTACATGCCCGTTTTGAGTCACTTTAAATTACCCATTTTAAAAAATTATAGTTGTATTTTTTTTGAACGCAAAAAAAATCCCCACCTTAGCCGTATTAAATGTCTAAATTTTTAATAACCTGCCCTCACAAACAGGTGGGTGCCTACCTAAATACTCATGGGCTTCTTACTACTAATATATTGCAAAAAGTGTAAGCTTGCACGCCATATTCAGAGATCAGCCCCTCTTAAAACTTGTAGGTTCTAAAAATTCAGCTATACGCACTATGTAGGGTATTTGTCTTATTATTTTGTTATATTTATATTATCACATTATTAAATATTATTCAAATAATTAATTTTATTAAAATAGTTTAATAATGATTTATATTTTTACTCAATCTATTTTTTTCTCTCTTATTCTCTTAAAATCTTTTAATTTCATTATGTATTTAGTAGTATCATTCTTTTATGCTTCTAAAAATACAACTATATTCTACTAGCATTACAAGAAAAATATATTACTTGATATTTTTTTGAAAATTCTTTCAATATTTCTAATGCTTTGGCAGTTTTGCTTTCATCTAAGTTAACAAAAGGATCATCTAAAACAACAAAAGGATCTTCATTTTTATATAATGCATCAATAAGGCTAAATCTTATACAAATATATATCAAATCCTTATATCCTGCACTAAAAGTTTTTACTTCTTTCTGTGAGCCATTTATATCTATTTTAACATCTAAATTTGTATCTACCGCTGTTTTAAGTTCTTGACTATTATCTATAATAGACAAATAATTGTTAAAGCCTTTTATCATATCTTTTAAATAGCTTGATGAAAAACTTTCTTTTGAAGCTTTTAAAAGCTCTTCTGTAGTTTTTAATATCTTGTATTTTTCCTCTATTTTACTTATTTCATCTTTTAAAGAATCTATATCATTTTCTAAGTATTCATTTTCATCAATTTTATTTTCTAATATTTCTATAAAGTTTTTAATTTGATTCTTTTCGTCAATTAAATTATCAATTTGTTTGTTAAATTCATTAATATTGTTTTTTGTAGCTTCTTCAGATATATCTATTTCTTCGATATTATTTAATTCTTCTATGTTATTTTCTTTTTGATATTTTTCTTTTTCATCTGTTGCTTCTTGTAATTGTATTTTTAAGCCTTCAAAATTTTTTAGATTTGTTTTTAAGTCTTGTATCAATGTTGTATAATCTTTTTCAAAACTTGAATAAAATTTTGATAATTCCTTTTCTATTTTTATTACAAGATTTTCTAATTTATATTTTGCATTTTTTAAAGCTAAATCTTTTGCAGTCTTATTGTTTTGAAGCTCTTTATATTTACTATATTCTGCTTTTAAATTTGTAAGCTCCATAGTTATATTAGAGTCTTTCTGATGACAATATAGTTCAACAAACTTATTAATATTTATGTTTGAGTTATCATTTTTTGTTTGAAGTTCTTCGATTTCTTTTTGAATATTTGTAATCTCTTTTTGTATAGTCATAAGCTTGTGCTTTTTATTCTTTCTAAATATTCTGAATACTACTAATATCAATCCTATACTTAATGTAGCTATGCTTATTATTTTACTTAAATTCATAAACATAAGAATAATGCTAGCTATAATAAATAATAATGAAAATATCATTGTTATTTGATTCTTTTTGTGATTTTTCTTGAAGCAATCTAATTCTTCTTCTTTCTCTTGTTTTAGCTTTTTCTTTTCGTCAATTTCTTTTTCTGTTTCTGATATTTGCGAAAATTCTATAATTTTTTTATCAATATCTTCAATAGTTAAATTCTTAAACTTAAACTGAGCAGAATATAGCTCTTTAAAGTCTTCATCAGAAACTTTGTAACTATCTATTTCAATCTTTGTTTTTTCTATTTCATAGTTTAAATTTGAAAGTTCTTCTAAAAAGAATTCTGTTGGCACCCCATTTGCAAAAAATTTCTCTAATTTACTATATTCTTCATTAATGGTATTAAATCTTTTTAAAATAGAATCATAGTTTTCTTTTTTAGCTTTAAGTCTGTCTTGTTCTATCTTTTTAGCAAGTGCTCTTTGCTCCTCATTCCTTTTGTTTTCAATATTTTCAATTTCTTTTATTTTTGAATCTAGTTGAGCTTTTCTCGTTTCAAGATTTTCAACATCTAATTTACTATTTTCAAACTTTCTTTGTAATTCATATAGTTTTGCTTTTTTTTCGTCTATTAATCCACCTTGACCTCTATCCTTTTTATATATCTTCTTTGCTTCATTTATCTTTTTTAAAGCATCCTCTGATGTATTTATATCATTATCGCTTTCTAAAACATTTCCCAATTTTGCGCTTATGCTATCTTCCATATCAATTTTTATTTGACCTTGAGGAATATATGTAGTTCTTTCATATCCGCTTCTATTAATGCAAAAAATCTCTTCTCCTATGTTTTCTGAAAAATCTTGACTTTCCAAGTTCGTTTCTAGATTATATAATTTAAATGTGTCTTCTGTTGCTTTTTTTCCAAAAGTTCTTTCTACTCTATATTTCTTGTTATTTATTTCAAATTCAATATTTCCACCATATATTCCACCTTGCCAAGGAAGGTACCTTTTTCTGTCGGATTTTTCTAACCTTGCATTTGCTTGTGCATCTAGTCCATAGAACATCGCTTTAATAAAGGTTGCAAATGTAGTTTTTCCAAATCCATTATCTTTTTTTATTATATTTAGTCCATTTTTAAAATCATAACCCTGCTCATGTAATGTTCCAAAATTTTGTACATAGCATTTTATTAATTTCATCTTATCACCTCGTATTATATATCTTCTCCAGCTAGAGCTTTTATACCTGTAATTATTATTTTATTTTTTTCAACTTCTGTTAAATCCTTTTGTTCTAAAACCGTTCTAATAAATTCTCCTTTTAAAGAAATATCATTTTGATATTTCATATAGTCTATTTTTACTTTTGTTTTATCATCGATTTTCAAGTAATAAAAATATGTTTCAAATTTTTTAATATAATAATCTATGTCCCTTTCTTCTCCGAGTTCAACTTCCCCCTCAAGAACAATTTTAACTAAGCTTAATTCAGAAATTCCTACTATTTTTTCTTTAATTCTATCTTCTATCTCTTTGCTTTCTACAGCTCCTGTTATATCTACATGAACTTCATGAAACTTTCTATATGCAAAAGGAATAAACTCAGATGTAATTTTTCCTTCTTCAACATTTAATAGCACAAAGCCTTTTTCTCCACACTCATCAAAGCCTCTACCCTCTAGGCAACCAGAATAACAGTAAACACCTCTTTTATCTATTTTTCCTTGTTTAAATGAGTGAATATGCCCTAATGCTAAATAATCAATATTTTTGTTCTTTAGAGCCTTTAAATTGATAATTTCTGCTTTGTCTTTTACATCTGTTTCTGCTTCTTGGCCATGCATTACAACAATATTTGTTTTGTTCTTTTCTAAGAATAATGAATTATATATTTCGTAATTATCTGTTTGTCCAAATTCTATTCCAGATATAGTAATATTTTTAAATTCATATTTACTCCAGCTTGTGCTATTAAAGGTTTTAAGATTTGCTGGCATTTCCTCATCTTCATCTATAAAGCCTGCTTCGTCGTGGTTTCCCTTCAAATATATAAAAGTAATTTCAGGATTTGAAAGTATTGCATTTTTTACTATTTTTTTTGCTTTAGCTGTAACTGTCTTTTTATCAAATAAATCTCCTGCTATTATAATAATTTCTACATCATTTTGTTTTGCATATTCTACCATTTTTTCAAATGTAATTAATATTTCGTTTTTTCTTTCTCTAGCTTTTTCTCTATTTAAATTTGTTTCCATTTTTGAATCTAAATGTAAATCACTGCAATGTATTATTTTCATAAAAATCCTCACTTCTTTTCTTAATATAATTTATCCTAACAAAAAAACAAAAAAATGTCAATAGTTTATCAAACATTTTTTTGTTTTTAGTTTTTTATTTTATAATCACAACCTTATTCATATCACATATCTTGTTGTTTCCATCATAAAGAGTAAATACAATTTTATATGTTCCTGTTCTAAGATTTCCGTTCTTTATTGGTAAAGTAAAGTTTTGTGTTGCTTGAACTGAATTTGTTACTACATATTCATTTTCGACACCTGTTGAAGGTATAGCATTTGAAAGATAATTTCTTAAATCTACTTTTTCATATTCGTAACTATAAATTCTATCATATTTTCTTCTATATAATGTAACTGCAACTCTTGGATGTTCAAATCCACCTGAATAGCCTATTGTAAAGTTAAGATTGTTTGTATTGTTTTTATTTTTACCGGTGTCTTTATCTATTAATACAGATAAATCGTCCAGCGACACTGAAAATCCATAATCAGTACTTACAACTTGTATATTTTTACTATCAGATGCAATTGCCGAAGAGAAATATGTTCCATCAATTGATCCAAATGATTGCGCTGTAATCGTATATGTTCCGGTTTCTAAATGTCCATTTTCAGTATTTAAAGTCATATTTGCTATAACATTTGAAACCGCATCTGCAATTTTTATTCTATATGAGCCATCTGATCTTGGGAAGTAATTATTTCCTTGATATGTTATATAGATACCTTCTAATTGTCCTGAGGTTAACACATCACTACCAGAAGAAATAGAAATTCTTACTCCTAATTGATCTTCAATATGAGTTGTTTCATATACTATATCTGAATTTTGGTTTTTATTAAATGCATATTCTGTTTCAATATTTAAACCAATTGGTGCTCCCATATATATTACATTTCTATCTGTATTTAATGTTACTCTTTTTGTAACATCTATATCATTATATACACTAAATAACATTGGGTAAAGTGCTGTGTTTACTGTTAGGCAAACTGTATTATCATAATTGTCTCTTAATTGTACCAGCATGTTTTTGGATTCAAGATTTCCTGTCAGAGTCGTATCTTCGAAATCTACATGAATTATATATTCCTCATATAGCAAATCTGTCGTGCTATTATAATAACTTCCATCTGCACTATAATGCTCTTGCTCACTATCCATACAGAAGAAATCTGTAAATCTAAATACTTTTTTGTTATTTGTTTCGTCTTGATTACTTACAATGTAGTAATAATATTTAACAGAACTTCCAGACCTATCTATTAAGGTTATTTTAGTCTTTTCTGGTAATACACATGAAGATTCGATAGTATGATAATAATGTCCTGTAAATCCTGTATAATACTGTGTTTGTGAATAACGATCTACATATAAAGAATAATATGTAGAAAACGAACTTTTAGCAGTAATTGTAGTTGTAGTAGATGGGAATATTTTATAATTCTTTCCAGGGGTTATTGCACCTTCATAATAATCTGACCCTTGCATTGTGTTATTTGTTGTAAGCTTTAATACTACATGAGCATTTTTTATTTTAATTTCATCATCTTCTTCATATATAGCTTCTAGATTTATAGTTACTGTTCCAAGATTTTGCGTTGAGCTTATATTTTTAGAGTGTGCCAAATAGAAACTAAATGATGGTGTTGTTGTTGAATTATCACTTAAATAATGATCTTTTCCTGTAAAACTAGCATGTACATCATTATTATTTAAGAAATATGTTGTTCCTTTTGTTTGCCAACCACTGTTTCCTGCTGTCATTGTAAGTCCAAATTTTGTGTCAGCTTCTGTTGCAGATGAAGCAATATTTGCTATCGTATCTGGATCATTTAATGTAATATTTGCTGATAAATCACTTACATCTATTCCAAGAACATTTAGAGTCATATTTGGATAACTTAATCCAGTTAAATCTAACACGTAAGTTGCAGTTGTAGCATATTTTGTTGCAATTAATTCTATATTTTCGTAATAAATATCTGTAGTTACTCCACCTACTATCCATTGATAATATGTTGCTTCATCTGGGGTAGGAACTATATAATCTACTTTAACTTTTCCTTCATCATTATAGTTTGTATAAAATCCATCTGTCTGTATATTATGCGTTGGATAATAATGTTTTCCTTGTACAAATGAGTTTCTAGTAAATATGCTTGCTACTTCAGAAGTAATTGTAGTTCCATGTGTGTAATTATCTGCATACATTCCTAAAGTTCTAGTCGTAGTTCCCTTAAATATTCCTACATAAGCCATTCCTAAAACTTCACCATCTGTTCCAGCTTCTGTTCTTAACACAACATTTTTTCCCTGTAATAAATAAATTTTATTATTTACATTTTGCTCAGTTATTCCATTCTCTGTAATAGTAACTGTTTCTTTATTTCCAGATGAATCTTGACTTTGCATTTTTGCAACTATATTTACACCACTTTCCAAGTAAAGAACTGTGTTGTTTCTTAAAATTAAATCATCAATTCTGTTGAATGTATAAACAGCAGTTGCGATTTCATTTGTTGTATCTGTTGTTCCTTTTAAATACATATGGCAATTATCTAAAATTACTCTTGTAGCTCTTTGTATAGATATATTCTCTTTTAAATCAGTTGCTGTACCATAATTTTTTATTGTAACCATTCCATAACCTGAAATTTTTGCTGCGTTTCCAGAGCCAAATATACTTTTATCTATACTTAAAGTATTCTGACCTTGGCCATTAAAGCCTCCTGCGTCTATATCTATATATGCATCTCCTGTAACACTTTCAAATGTAAAGTCATAGGTTTCTGAACCTGCTGTATTTGATTTACCTCCACCAAATACAGTTCCACCTACATGAATGTTTCCATCAACCATATTAGCGTCGTTTACAGCATTCTTACCAATTTTAACACTTGTATTTCCATTTACTACAGATGTATTTGCAGCTCCATATACATCTCCTCCGATGTTTCCTCCTGTGATAAGAGTGGTTACTAGAGAATTATTATTTTGTGTATTTCCATTTGGAGCAGCATTTCCTCCTCCAAATAAATCTTCTGCGATTGTTGTAGTCCCCTCCACAAGTGTTGTACTATTTCCAACAACAACAGCTCTTACACCATTTCCTCCTCCATAAGCATCTTGTGAAACTGTTGCATTTATAAGTCTTACATATGTATTTCCATTTGTTTGAGCTTCATTTCCTCCTCCATAAACTTTTGCAACTTGTGAAGTTACAAGTACATTTGTATTTCCTGTGGTTTGAGCCTCATTTCCTCCACCAAATACATTTGTAGCTGGAGAATTAATATTTACATTTGTATCTACTGTATCTCCACCAGCGTTGTTGCCTCCATAAACATTAACTGCTGTTCCTGATGTTATAGTTACATTTGAGGTTGACACAGTTCCTGATGAGTTTGAACCTCCATAAATATTAGTAGAAGTTGTTCCATTTAAGACTATATTTGCTGTTGTAACATCTGCAGCATTTCCTCCTCCATATCCATTAGTAATAGTCCCACCTGTTAAACTTACATTGGTTGTTGGAGTAGTAGCTTTAAAACCTCCACCATATACATTTGTTGTAGTGCCTCCTGTAATATATACAAAAGATTGTGTTGTTTGACCTGCGACATTGTTTCCACCATAC
>Ga0247611_10003692_pt1 | contig 22295 bp, 36 predicted proteins | sample 177DNAGHGhighgp2_FD_192422 | JGI IMG/M metagenome (GOLD analysis project Ga0247611, IMG submission 192422) | Sheep rumen microbial communities from Palmerston North, Manawatu-Wanganui, New Zealand - 1770 DNA GHGhigh gp2 | ecosystem: Host-associated > Mammals > Digestive system > Stomach > Rumen... | reverse complement strand
TTCCGGCTCTTCGTCATAATTTATATAATTTAATTTACCATGATATGTCCATTTTAATGATTTTTTGCCTTTATATGAACGAACTCCTGTGCTAGATATATCACTTATTACACATTTGTTAACATTCCATCCTGTTGTGCATTCAAACACTTTACCATTCCCTAAATAAACTCCCGCATGACTTATTGCGTTTCCTTTACTATCTTTCAACCCTTTCATGCAAAGATATTCTCCAGGTATTATTTTGCCAAAATCTTGTGATACATTCTTACAATATTTCAAACCTCCATCAGGTGCAAAATCAGCAACTCCGTTTGCTTTATAAATTGCTCCGCCATGTGCTTTGTTTTTGTCTGCCTTGAATCCCCATAAAAGACCTTTGATAGATACTATGCAATCCATCATAAATTTTTTATTACTAGAATTATAATTGCAATAAGTACCACTTTTACTATAATAATAATTTGGTACATCGTTAACAAGCCATTTTAATTTTTCAATAAATTGTTTACTCGTGAATACTATCATTATTATCACTTCCGCTCTTTGTTATCTTATTTTTGTCAAATAATTCTTTGAATACTAGCATTAGTATTGCTGTTGTTGTTGCCGGCTCTATTTCTTGCGTTCTAACTAAGTAAATAAATACATAGGCTGCAACGAATGTCAAAATAGATTTGACTTTAATGAGATTTAAGAATGCAGTTATAATTTTTTCTTTCATTTTATTTCCTCCTTAATCTTTTATTATACTTGTGTACCATTAGCGTCTACCCAATTTGAACCATTATACCAAATAGGTTTTCCTAGTGTAGTGTCAAACATCATAAATCCATAACCTTTATAATAATCTCTTGAAGCAGAACTACCTGCTGATACTGGTTGTATGAATTTTGTTCCGGTACCATCATAAAACTTTGGTCTATGAAAAGTAGAATCGAACATCAAGGCTCCTTCGACTGTTGGCAAATCACCTGTACCCATTTTAATATATTTTCCATAATATTGTAAAATATTAGCATTTAATAAAGTTCCGGAATCAATTGTTTTATTTGCCAAATTAATTTTATTAGAACTATCTACAGTAATAATTTCACTCCAATAATAAGAATACGTTTGAGTACTGCTATCATAATTTCTATTCAATACTTTTAAAACACCGCTTCCTTCGTCATCAGCAAACATTTGAACACATCCAAATAATTTTTCATTTTTATATGCGGTAGAATATGAGGTAGGTTTGTGATTAACTCTAACGAAAGCAGGCAATGTTATTGGTTCCAGACTAGGACTAACACTAGAATATTCTAATCTCAAAGTATCAGTACCATTATCAATTACTTCCACTCCGCTGTTTGAATATAAATTACTAAATTTATTGCTTAGCAATTGCGTTGTTCTAACTTTAGAATTAACTAACTTAATTCCGGCTTCAAGTGTTGATGATCCATTTTTACCCTCAATATAATTACCTACTATTATATTTGTCAATGAGAAAGGTGTATTTGAGGTATTATCAATTTCAACACCACTATATAATATATCTTGCAAAGTACAATAAGATATCTTATTTCCATTTGAATTATCTATATAAATACTTTTATTGCATAAATATATTTCAACATTAAATATTAAATTCGAATTTGCTTCATTTATTAATTTTACACCGATATCACATGCTGCTATTCTTCCCGAATTAATTGTAACATAATACCCAGGTGAATCAACTCCTCCTGATAAATCAGTTCCGTCTATGACAACTCCATTACAATTCTGTGATAAAGAACTATCTAAAATTTCACAATTATTCAATATAATGCCATAACTATTATGTATATAAACTATATCTTGTGCTGTAGAACTTCGAAAACCAATATGATTAATTTCAACATCACTTGTTATAGCACTTGAATTAAATATATTTAAGCCTTTTGTGCTACTTGTAAAATTAATTATGGAATTATGATAACCTTCTCCTGTTATTTTCCTATTTGACGGAACAGTTACAGAAGAAACTTTGTACGTTCCCCTGGATATAAATATATTACTTATTTTATTCAATGCATTTTGAAAAGCAGTAGTATCATCATGTGTTCCATCTCCATAAGCACCAAATTGTTTTACATTAGTATAATCACCGACAATTAAGGATGCAAATAAACCATTGCTTAATTTATGAATGCTTCCTCCATCATCAGTTAAAGTTTCGTTGACAATAATATATTCTCCTTCGCCACCATCATTTGCAGAATAATAACCTTTTGTTTTAACACATTGTCCTTCTTTTAAATCAGTATCCGCTTTCATTGCGGCTATAGTATCATATGTTCTTATTGCTTTCTTATCTTTAACATCATAACCATTTAACTTACTAAATTCAGCCATTTTACTCACCTCCCTCAGGATTAATTACGCTTAATTCTAACACCAATTCTTCTGTACTAATAGTATACACAGTATCAAAAGAAATATGATATGTACCATCTAATATCTTTTGAGATATTGAATTTGCACTAATCTGCCCTGCATAATCAAACATAGTTTGAAGCCATTCTTCTTCCGTGCCTTCAAATCCGTTCTGAACGGCTATCTCATAATTGGAATAACCTCTAGTTCCAGCGACATAAAGTTTTCCAACTAAATTAACATTATTATCGTTCATTTTATTCTCTCCTTCTATTATAATAATTTAACCACTTCTACTGCACCGCTACCATTGATAAATGTTGTGAATATTGCAGATGTTGCAAAATTTACTCCTGAAGTACCTCCATAAGGTTTAATAGTAACAGTATGACCAGTGTTGTTTACTATAGCACATAATGCACCCGGTTTTAATGATTTAGGTAGAGTAACTGTAATATTTTGAGTTAAATTGTTAGTAGTAAAGTAAGATGATATTCTAGGATTAGAAGTTGATGTTTCAAAGTTTAAATCAATACTAGCAGTTAAGTTATAAGGATTAGGAGTATTTAAATAATCCATACATAATCTATTATTCATAACTCTACCAGTATATCCTATAGATTCTCCTACAGCGTTAAAACACTTTCCTTTAATTGAAACATTAGGTACACTTCTAGAAGTATATGCAGTCATTACAAATTCAGAAAGGTCTATTTTATCATATCTATACGAATCAAATGTGAATTCTATTTGGTTTCTTATCTTAGTAGAATCACCTTTAATTTTTAAAACATATACATTGTTAGCAAGACTTCCAACTTCATTAACTCTAAAGAATCCTTTTATTCCTTCTGTATAATTAACTATGTTTAATAAAATTCCATTCGTAGAACCTTCAACGCTTGAATATCCAAAATCCAAATTTGTAAGTGAGCCATATGTTGTGTCAATAACAACACCTATGTGATCAACTGCATAATAATTATTAACTTTAAAATTACATTGTCCGATTACTGAACTTGATTTTGGCTGTATTACTAAACAATCATCTAATCTTGAATACCATTGTACTCCTTCAAAAGTAGAATTAACTATTGTAGAAGCATTATCAAAATAAACAGCATGACCATTAACAGAAATTTTATTAAATTTATAATATCCGTTTCCTGAGTATGTTCCAGTAGGATTAATATGTACTCCCGAACCAGTTAAAGTATAAACCTCATTTATATCAATATTTCCGTATATACCTTGAGATAAACTAACTGAATATCCTGTACCAGTATAATTTATTTTGTTTATTTTAATTTTTGCAGACATAGGAATCGTTAGGGTTGTATCTATGTTTATCAAAGATATATAAGGTATTAAATTTTTTTTATCGTTCAGAAACGTAATTATATTTTGCAACTTTGTCGAAATATCACCTGTTTCCGTTTCTTTTATTCCAAATTGTCTAACGTTTATATTTGAACCTTTTAGCACTAACGTAGCGTACAAATTACTTGCTAAGGTCTCCTGCCATTCATTTGAATCTGCAGTATTTGCAATACGATATTCGGCACCTCCGCCATCATTAGCACTATAATAACCAAGTGTTATAACACAATCTCCTACTTTTAAATCTGCATTTTTCATATCTGAAACAGTATTGAAATAGTATGCTTTTTTATTTATTTTATTTTCTTGATTGGTCAAATCATCGTCAATTTCATTTTTGTTATAATAATTGTCAGCATTTAAGAAACTGTCTACCCATTCTTCTTCTGTTCCAGTATAACCATTTTCTACAGCCACATCATATGCCGATTTACCATCAATACCTTGTTGTCCTACATCACCTTTTAAACTAGCAAGCCATTCTTCCTCTGTTCCCTCAAAACCATTTTGCACTGCTATCTCATACGCAGAGTAACCTCTAGGACTAACTATATATAAATGTCCTTGTGAATTTTCATCTACTTGATTATTCATTTCCTTCACCTACCTCAGGGTAAATGTAAATTGCTTTTTCTCCGTCTTCATCGCTACCTATTATAGTGATATCATCGTTTACAACTACATTATACCAATATTTTACCTTTTTGTCTATCATTTCCCCTATTTTTGTATCTTCTTCTGTTAAAGTAAATTCAACTTCCGTTGTATCTTCTGGTACAAGAACCGTTTTTCTAAGTAAAGTTCCTTCTGTATAACCTTTAGCAGGAACGATAGCAAACGTTACATGACAACCTGCAGGAAAATAACATTCTTCCTGTGTCGTTTCTTCTCTAGCATACACTTTAAAAGTACATCTATCGCCTCTGGTTAAATGTAAAGTATATTCGTCATCGGAATCAAGTCTTATCATTATTCTTCCTCCTTCTTACTACTCATTGGTGCTTTTGTTTCACTTTTAATTTTTTTAAGTTCATTTTCTTGTCTGTTTAATTGATTTTGTTGGTCTATATTTTCTGCAAGCAATCTCTTAGTCTGGCTATTATTCATTTCTTGAATAGCAACTGCTTGAGCCTGTTGTTGCATCATTAATTGTTGTTGTTCTACTTTTCTTTGAGCAATTAATTTCAAAGCATCAGGTGCACATGGATAATGCAATTTATTCATTGTTGTCCAATACATTTCTAATGTATCTAATTGAGTAGGGTCTCCGTAAGCACCGCTTTCAAAATTACTTCTAGTCTCTTGCCACATAGCCTGTCTGTCATTTGCTAATGTGCCAGAAACATCAACACTAAATACAAATTCATCGTCATAATACAAATCTCCTTTTGCATTCTCTTCAATAAAGAATCTTTTATCAAACCATTTATATTCAAGTTTTCCGTTACTATCCTCTTGAATATAAGGTCTTTTTTCATCTGTATATGCAAGTAAAAATTGAAACATCAATTTGTATAAATCAGCAAATGCTGCATCTTTCATTGTTTGTTTACTCTTCAAACGTCCAGCACTCTGTTCAACGGCTATTTGTTTTGCTTTACCAGATGTTGCAGTTCTATCTTCACGTCCTTGATAACTATCCGTAATACCTAACGTTTGTCTACCTATCTGATAGTTAAAATTAAGTATCTCAAGGTCAGTTGCTATGTTCGGTTGAACTGTTGTTACATCTATCATAGCCTTTTGAGCAGGATCTCTAAGTCTAACTATTTTAAGTTCTTCATCGCTTGCCTCTAAATCTACTCCTTCTGGTAGTGTCACATAAGAGCCACCTTTTAAAAGTTTTTCTCTTATTTTATTCATATAAATATTCATATCATTTTGTTGGTCTTTAATATAGTCAATATCACTTCTACCTAGAAAACTATTTATATCTCCTACGTTTTTATGTATTACTATAGGATAAACATTCGGAACATAATATTTAACTTTCGCTGTTCTACTTACTGAAATTGGTGTACCTGTTTGAGGGTCTTCAATCTGAACATCATATGTAACTTCTTCATATTCTTTATTTTCAATCTTAAATTTCTTGCCTCCGCATTCAACACACTTGTCTTCAAACGGATCTTTTACTGCACCGCATTTAGCACAAACTTCTTGTTTTCTAGCAAAGTAATCTTTGTAATCTTGTATTTTAGTATTTCCTACCCAACTTATAAGACCTATGCCACCATCTTCATTTCTATAATAACAATAAACATGGGTTCTCATGTGGTCATATACTTCACCTTCTTGATTCTGGTCGCCTTCTTCTTCAACATCTACACCATAAACTCTTTTAATATAATCTTTAGTTTGCTCAAATGTTATGAATAAATAGTCCATTTCGTTTAATTTGTATACTCCAGGTTGAGGTATTACTTGAGACGGATGTAAATTCTTTACAACCAACTTACCTACTCCAAATGAATCTCTATAGGTATTATCCCATTCTACCATAAATATTGAGCCACCCCAAATAGGAGTTAGTCGTGCTTGTTCATCAACTATCTCCTCCATGTTCATATCATCTAAATAAGTTCTAATAACATTCTCTACCATTATGGCTCTATCTTCTACACCACGCTTAGAAATAACTCTAGGCATGGGAATAACAATATCTGCTTGTGTTTCAGTTAATTCAAAACACATTTTACGAGATACTGACCCTTGTTTTTCGGCATCGCTTCCATCTGGAGATTTTATTTTTCTTTTACCTTCATAGGCCAATTCATTATCTTTACCATTTTTTAAAACATTCGAATAATCTTCATATGCTTCTTGATATTTTTCTTGCCATCTAATTAATTCGTCCATATTTTTCCTCCATCTTTTTTCTAGTTTCTGCATCCGCTTTATAATAGTCCTGCTTTAAATCATCACTCCATTTAAATAATTTTTTAAGTTCTGGTTCAGAATACGCTACAGCAAAATAATGTGAATTTCTTACATAATAGCCTATACCCAAACTCATTACCAAGTCATCGTGCTTACCCTGCATGGCTTCTTTTCTACCATGCTCATTTGTTATAAACGTCAAACACTCATGAAGAGTTAATCTATCATTTATACAGTCAACATTATCTCTTATTATATCAACTAGCGAAGATATTAATAGTGGCCTTGTTATCTGAGTTGTTTTAAATCCGTATGCACTGTAAATACCTCCACGATAATCATCTTCTCTATCACGAACATATATTCGTGGATATTCTAATCTCGCTATCTCTTTATTAGGATAAGTCGAGAAGTTCGCTTCTATCGCTATCAGTGCTGTATTATATTTATATCCTAGACATATCATCTGTCTAGCGAACAATGTTTCATCTGTCATGTTGTGATACACAGCCACCTGCTCACAAGTAGTATCATCTATTACATGTGCCGCAAAATAGTCTCCTTGAGTATCTCCCGCTGTATCGCCAGATAATGTATACGTATGACCTACTTCGGGTTCTTTATATATTCTAATGTACCCTCTTTCCGACTTATTAAATACAGGATTCTCAATTTTATTCTTACCTAAACGAGTATCGTCATAATCATATGAGAAGTATCCTGTATAAAGCGGTTCAGGAATACGAGATAATCTCTCCATTATTTTCTCCTGGTCAAACACACAGTTACCTGTTGTTAAGAACGCTTCTTCCGGGCATATTGGATATTCTTGTTTGAATAGTGACACGTCTCCACCACAGTTATTTTTTATACACCATCTACGCCATTCTAACTGATCTAGTGAGAGGTGATACTGGGCTTGTAAACTGTGTTCTTCTTCCGTTAACTCAAACCCAGAGTACGGCATACTATATTCAGACAATTCGTTCCATCCAACAAATAGGGGATAGAAATCTGACTCACCTTTAACAGCAGCCTCCCAACGTTCCTGATACTCCTCGTATCCGTTCGCAGTAGACTCAATTATAACCATACTATCTGGTGTATTCGGTACAGCCTGCATCAAACCCAACATTGTTTCTTTAACCTCACCCTTCCAGAACGCTAACTCTGAAATGTGTAAGTAGTTGATAGTGAATGAACGACCTACCCCGCCTGTTCCTGCCGTCATACAACGAATTCTGGAGTTCAAACCTGTGTTCGATTTGTTATTGAACACCAACTCCTTTGCGTTTGAAGCCTTTTGAGAAGGCTTCAAAGGAGCAGGGAGGTTCTCATACATCAACTTATACATATTAAACAAGTTAGTTGTTGAGTCCTCCTGGTGAGCAACGATGGCAGCCTGCTTATTTTTATGTGTGGCTGTCTGAGACAGGATTAGTCCTCCCGTAATTGTTGAGAAACCCATCTGACGTGCTTTCAATATTATTATACGTACCGGTTTACCTTCTTGTTTCTGTTTACGTATTATCTCGTACAGACGTTCCTGAGGTTTATTTAAAATTAAAGGAACTATATTAGAATTCTTGTCTCGGATTTTAATATAATTCTCGATGTATTTTTTAATGTTTATACGTTGTTCTGGTGTAGGAGCAGAAGTTGTGGTCGCAGTTGAAGTTGTAGTTGTTGTAGACACATTACCACTCGCTTTCTGATGACACATTGTCTATATATTTCTCGAAGTCTGTTGTCAAGTCAACTTCTTGTCTATCTGTAAATAGTGAGCGATATCTACCTAAAAGTTCTAGGGCTTTCAACTCATCGCCATAATTACGCTCAAATATGGGCTTACCATCTTGTGTTTGATAGAATATCTGGTTGCCGTCTTTGTCAATTTTAATCTTCGGAACAGGTTTACGAGCATCATCTGCTACTTCTTTGATACGAGATAAAATATATTCATCTGTTATGTCTAATGTAGCAAAATGTTGTTCTAATTTCTCAGAAACAGTACGGGCTATTTCCGGATTTTTCAATAAATCTGGATTATATTGCGTAAACCCTGCTGCTTTTTGAGCCTTTCTATCATTTAGAGTTTCAATATACTCATTTACAAATTGTCTTTCTTTTATTGTTAATTGAGACATGTTTATACCTCCTTATTAAATTTCATTAATTTTCATTAAATTATCTTTTCAAAAACATTATATCATAATTTAAATGAAAGAGCAAGTAAAAAAACCTCTCTTTATTAAAGAGAGGAGCGAAAGGGGGTTATTGAGAATCGAATAATTTTAATTTTAACTTGGTTGCAACTGATGGATTCGAACCACCGATGTGACGGTCAAAGCGTCATGTGTTACCTCTTCACCAAGTTGCAATGTTACAGGAAGGTTTTAAGGACTTACACAGACTTAAGGTGTGGTGATGTCTGATGCCTTAAATAGTATGGGGTTTATATATGATTGGTTCTATCAGAACAAGTATAGTATAGCATATTTAAAAAATTGTGTCAATAGTATATGTATAACATAGGGGAGGTAATATTGAGAAAAAAGGGGTACTCCCCCCTTGTGCTTAAAAAATAAAAATACCCCGTGGGGGGTATGACCTAAGGCTTCGAAAGTTTCTTGGGCTCTGTAAGGTAAGTATAACAGAAGTTATGAGAGATGTCAAGAGGGGAGAGGTTAATAATACTTCCCCTCCCTCCCCCCTGCGTACTCTTACCTTCCCCCTGTTCGCTTTTCGTTCGCCAAAAAAAGACACGCCGGAAAAAAATAAAAGAAAAAAATAAAAGAAAAAAATAAAAGAAAAAATAAAACAAATGTTTGTGTTTCATTATTATATATAATAAGGAAAAGAGAAGAAAAAATAAACGCAAACAGATGTACTAATTTGCCTTGTAAACTCTTGAAAAATAAGGAAATAAAAAAATAAAGTAAAAAAATTAAAAAAAGTTATTGACAAAAAATAAAGTATATGCTACAATGTATTTGCAACTGAGAAAAAAGACTTGATGACAGATTAAGTTTTTCGTATATACTGAGACACAAGCGAAAGGCTGTGTTCCGAGGTTGTGAACCTAAGTTCAAATAGTAATATGGTAAAACTCAACCGAGGCCGATAGAGGAAAGCAACTTAGCCGACAAATTAAGTTGTACTTAATCTAAAAAAAAGTAAAAAAATTAAAAAAACATCTTGACAAAAAATAAATTGTATGTTATTATTAAATCACGAAAGCACGAAACGGGACGAAATGAGTAAATAGAAAAAAGTCAAGCCGTAGACCTTTCAATATTAACATTTAATTTATTTACTTGACAATTAAAAAACTATTGCATAATTTAGTTATATTACAATAGGCATGGAATAAGACCTACAAACTAAAAGTTCTTTGACAATTTATAATTTGCTAGATACAAGCCGAAAAGATATGTTAAAAGGCACAAGTAAACACTCCAAAAAAATATAGTACTTGTGGGCATACCTAAAAGAGCAACTCATAACAATACAATACATAATTCTTTCATAGGTTATGAGACTTGTCCTTAACGAAATGTAATGGTTTGATAAGGTAATTAAGGCACTACAAAAATTGTATCAATGAGAAAGGGCATTGGAGACGAAGAATAATAGGTTTTTTAAGTGTATTATAATATTATAGTACACTTGCTAAAGTCTATTATTAAAGACTTTAGAAAAGGATGATAAAAATGAAACAACCTACATTGGAGGAATTCAAAGATAATTTACTTGCAATTCTAGACATAATTAAGCAAAGATAAGGAGGAAAATAATATGGAGAAAAAGTATATTTTAAATGTCGGTCTTAATGACAAAGACACAAAACTACAAAAGATTGACAGCATAGAAGCATATAAGATAGTAGAGAATACACTCTTAAACAATGGTTTATCCGGTTATACTATCTATCAAGGTAAAGGACTTTACAAGCACGATACCGGTGAAATAACACAAGAGAACACATTAATTATTGAAATGATATTTACAACTGATGAGATAGTCAATAAAATTATTAAAATATTAAAACAAGTACTAAATCAAGAAAGTATTTTAAAACAAGTTCAAGATATTGCAATTAGTTTTGAATAAAAGGAAAGAGGTATATTTTTATGAGTAATGAAAAAGTTATATTACAATTTTTTGATAAAAAAGTAGGTCATACACCTACAAGAGATATTGTTAATGGAGTTTATGTATACAAAGGACAGACATTAAAAACAAACGGAAAGAATTTAATCAATTATAATACTATTATAGCGTTTTGGGAAGATGATAAATTACACTTAGACACTCACAAGTATAGTAGTACTACATCACGAATTCAATCTAAAATTAAACAAATTGCGGAAATGAAAGGAGTTGATATTATAGAATATAATTCTTAATTTATTTACTTTATTTAAGTACTGAATTTAAGTTCTGTATAAGAAAAATGATAAACAATTTTAAATTTAAGGGGGGGGGGTAAAAATTTAAAAAAAAAGTTGAAAATTTATTTCGTTTATTTAAATTTCATAAAGCCTTACAAAATAAGCCATACAGCATTTACACAAATTCACACTATACCAAGCAAAAAAAACCCTAACTCACAAAAGAGTTATAAAAGGTCATTTTATGCTATATGCTTAATTTAGTTAATTTGTTTTATGTGATGCAACAAATAGCATACATTTTTCAATGTTATTTTTTTCTTTTACTTTATTTATTTACATACATTAGCAACAATTCATCATAAAACAAACAATCTAACCACTACAAACACTATAAACATAAAATTATGCCAAGCACAGCACACCATACACACAAATTGACCTTAACAAACCCTTATACTATCGTAAAACACACAAAGTATTTACACAACTCAACACAGACTGAAATAAAGTATTTAAACAAGCGTAATTTAGCACAAAATAAAGCCATAACTCATAAAAGGGTTATAACTACACCACACGATAAAATTAAAATAAAGTATCACAAAATAAAACAAACACCCAAACACACACTAAACATACACACAAACACACACAAAATAAATTAAAAAGGAGACGATAAAATGATAACTGAAATTTTGAATTATACACAAACAAAAGAGAATTTAGAAATATTGATTGATACATTAAATAATATATTAAAGGAGATGAATAAATAATGTTAAATCAAATAATTTTAGTAGGTAGAATATCGCAAGAGATAACTGATAACACCTTGACACTTGCAGTTCAAAGGTCATACAAAAATGCAGAGGGAATATATGAGACTGATTTTATACCGGTTGAATTGTTTAATACAATAGCCACTACTACAAAAGAGTATTGCAAAAAAGGAGATATCGTAGGAATTAAAGGTAGATTACAGACACGAGTTATAACTGATGAAGAAACCGGCACAAAAACAAAAGAAATAGTAATAATTGCTGAAAGGTTGACTTTCTTATCATCAAGCAGCCCAACTAAAGACAACCCTAACTCACAAACAAATAATATGGAAGAAGGAGAAATTTAATCATAATGAAAAACAAAGTAATTAATTATATAATAAACGAAAAAGACAACTTATGTATGGAACTAGACGACATAATATATCCGGATATTACCCATACATACGAGCCACTAACTTTTATAGAATTGGAAAAGATTGAAGAATTAAGAAAACAAATATTAGATTGCTATGCACTAATAGATATTTTAAATTTTAAAGGAGAAGATAAATAATGAGAAATAAGATTTTAATTAAAATTTTAAGTGATGAAAATATTGATAAATTAAGCCAGTTTAATTGGGGCATTGATGAAGAAAGATTTTTAATAAATACAATTAGTAATAATAGAATACCTTATGACCATGTAATAAGAGGTGAATTGATGAATTTTAACATAAATTTTGAGTACGGAGTATTTTGTCAGGATTGTGGTAAATGGAGTACTTCATTTGAAGAAGTATTTTCAAAAAACGGAGGTTTTTATATATGTGATGAGTGTAAAGATAAGTACTTTTGTTGCAACGATTGTGGAGAACTTTATGATGATACTTATGAAACATTTAATATCAATGGTAATGAAATATGTGAGGAGTGCTACTATAATAATTACTCTCACTGTGATAATTGTGGAGAAATAGTAAATAATGATGACTTACACTATTGTGATGATTGTGATAGGTGCTATTGTGACAGTTGTTGGGAAGACCACTATCATGAAGAAAATTTGTTATATGATTATCATGAATTTAATGATTGGGTACCGAAGAAGACAGAAGATGAACCGGAGCCACCTTTCTACATAGGACATGAACTTGAAATTGACAACGGAGATGACATGGAAGAAGCAGTAGAAACAATCAACAATATCAATGGAATTTGTATGCATGATGGTTCATTATCATATAGGGGAATTGAATTTATATCTCACCCACTATCATATAATTACATGCTATCACAAGAACAAGCATATCGTAAAGCATTTGAACATTTAGTAGATTTAGGTTATAAATCTCATGATACAGACACTTGTGGACTACACTTTCATGTAAGTAGACCTCATGATGATAAAATTATTGATAGAATTATATTATTCATGGAGACTTATAAAGAAGAAATTATAACTCTATCAAGAAGAAAAAATGTTGAATTAAATAGGTGGTCTAGATTTTTAAGTGATAAGAGAAGTGCAACGAACTCTAAAGTTATTAAATCACTAGATTATATTGTAAACAACAAAGACACTTGTGATAGATACATGGCACTAAATTTAACTAACAGAAACACAATTGAGTTTAGATTTTTCAAAGGAACATTAAATTACGAAACATTTATGGCAGACTTTGAATTTGTAAACAATTTGGTTACATTTGCCTCAGATTTAGACTTACCAGTAGAAGAAATGACTTGGGAAAAAGTTGTATCAGTAGGTCGCTTCTTACCTCAATACATAGAAGAAAAGAACTTGCATAGTGATAAACCGATAATAGATTATTCAAAAGAACTAATTGTTGAATTTAATACTAAGAAAAATGAAACTAGAATTAAAGTTGACAATTTATTAAGTGAAATACTAAAAGCAATATCAAATAAAGCAAGAACTAAAAACAATACTTCTCAAAAATTAAGAACTACTTGCAACACAATATATAATTTAATGGAAGAATTAACTAAAGTACAAACATTTGTTTATGAATTGGAAAATATAAATAAGTTAAACTATGACTTATTAAATAATATTGATTGTGAAGCAAATAGATTAAAAGAAAGGTTAGGTAAATAATATGTGTATAATAGTAGCCAAAGATAAATTACACTCTCTACCTAAAGAAAAATATTTAGAGAATTGCTTTACAAATAACCCGGACGGAGCAGGTTTTATGTATGTTAAAAATGACAAAGTAATTATAGACAAAGGGTATATGACATACAAAAGTTTTATCAAAAAATATAGAAAATTATGTAGAAAAAATAATAATTTCAACAATAAAGCACTAATTATGCACTTTAGAATAGGAACAGCAGGAGCAAATTCAAGAGAAAACACTCATCCGTATCCAGTAACTTATGATAAAAACTTATTACATAAGACATATTATAGTACTGATTTAGGAGTAGCACACAATGGAATTATCACTTCATATAATCCTCAAGATGACGATAAAACAACAAACGATACACAGAATTTTATAATAAAATATATCTATCCACTATATAAAAATTATCCTAAATTTTATAAAAACAAATATATAATGGAAGGAATTGAAAAAATAACTAATTCAAAATTTGCTTTTCTAAACAATAAAGAAGAAATTTATTTAGTAGGTAAATTTGAAACAGATGAAGACGGAGTAAAATATAGTAATTCAAATTATTTACCATATAGTTATTACGGATATAGATACGGATATAAATACGGATATAATTACGATTATTATGGATATGATGCCTACAATCATTTAACAAGTAAAGATTTTGAAGAAGATGATTTCAAAAGAGATGAAGATTTTGTTAAAAACATATCCAGAATAGATTATGAAACAGAAGTTGTTTTAGAACCTGATTGGTATTTCAGTATTGAAGATAAACCTTTTGAAAAAGTTGGAGATAAATTCTTAGTATATGATTTTTATTATGATATACTATATGATGTTAATGACATGGGAGATTATGAATATTTAGGTCATAACATATTAATATTGGACAAAAATGGAGAAGAGGTTATTTTATAATGAGAACACCTTTTGTAAATGTAGAAACACTCTTAAGATTAAATAAAGAATATCAAATTACAATCAAAAAATTAATAAAAAAAATATCGGAAAAAGATAAAAAAATAGAACAAAAAGATAAAATGATAAAAAAACTAGATAAACAATTACTTAAATTAGAACGACAAAATAAAAGATTGACAAAACAATTAAAAAGCAAAGGAGAAAAAAAATGTATTATAGTTTAATTGAAACAGCATTGGGAGAAATTCTCGATGAAAAGATAAATGATAAGTTATTTGATTTAAACGATAAGCAGATGAGAACATTAATAATTAACATAAACGAGCATTTACTTGCAGATAGTGATTTCAACGATTATGTTGACAAAACAATAACATATTATGCACGAAAAGAATTAATAGAAAAGGATGAAGCGAAATGAAAGCCGGAACAGTAGTTATATGTGATTATATAAATTTCAAAGGAGAAAATAAACGAGGTTTGTTTTTGGTCTTATATGATGAGCAATATGACATTAGTAATGACGGAACAATGAATTTTACAGCCGTTAAAATTACAACACAATTAAACATGGTTGGAAATTATACTGTTAATCTAAATACAGAAGAAAACCCGTTTTTCAATAGTCCTTGTTTAGCCTCGTGTAGTAAAATACATACCTTACATAAACACCAAATAAAACACACTTTAGGAAAATTGTCTGCTAATTCATTTAAAAAAGTATTCATAACAACAAACAAGTTTTTGACAGAAATAAATAGACAAATGATGAGTGAAATATAATGTTTAACACTTATCAAGAATTAGTAGATAGAATTGAGGAATTGTTAGCAGAAAGAAAAAAAGACAAACGAAAAATTGATAAATTAGAAGATATGTATAGTAGAATACCGAAATATATGATACAAACAATGTTTGCCAATGGAATTATAACAGAACACGAAAGAAACTTTTGGGAGATTTTGCAATATAAAAGAAAAGGAAGTGATGATAATGAATAAAATAGTAAATGGTGTGGCAAATGATTATGAATTTCCAGATTTAGATTGGGTGCATCACGATAGCAAAACGATAAATGAAAATTATTATAAAGTGTATGAAAGATTAGGAAAGTTAAGAGAAGAAAATGAAAGAGTAAAAGAAATATTGAAATGGAAACAAAATAGAGAAAGCGAATTATTTACAATAGAAAGTGTTTTGGAAACAAATAAACAATTATATGATGAAAGAAATATGTACAAATCTCGTTGTGAAAAAGCAATTGAATATATAAATAAACTTAAAACTTATCCATATCTTGAAAAGTATTATACTGGTGAGTTATTAAACATATTACAAAATGGAAGTGATAGTCAATGAGTAAAAATATATGGCTAAACTTTAATACAGCACCTTGTGGTAAAACATACTATGAAATGAATACTAATTGGAAATATTTAAAAACAAGAGTTAAACAAATACTTGATGAAAAACAAAGTAGTAGAGAATATAAAATAGATATGATTATTAGTATGTTAGAACATTATAAAAACACTTATTTAATTAGTAAAGAAAGTGATGATAAATGAGTGAAGATTATTGGCTAAGATTAGTAAAAGATTTAAATTTAAGAATTGACCATTTAGAATTTGAAAGAAATATGAAACAAGAGCAATTAGACCAATTAACTAACAATTGGAATGAGTTAGAAGAATGTGTAGAAAGCAGATTAATGTCAATACCAGACGATATATGTACAAACGAAGTAGAAGAAGCAAGAAGAACTACAAAGATAGCAGTTTATCAAGTAATTTTAGGCAAAATGAAAGAAATAAAGGAGAATAACAAATGAAAGTAGGAGATTATGTAAGAACAACAAGAGGAACTTTTGATAGGTTTATAACAAGTCAAAAACACGATAATTTAACTTGGTATTGTTTTGAAAATAGAGGAAATATAACAAACCCTGAAAATTATATAATCAAATCAAGTCCAAACATAATAGATTTAATAGAAGTTGGAGATTATGTTAATGGCTATAAAATAGTTAAAAAAAATAAATATACTTTGTATTTGGAAGATGGTTTAGATGAAGAAAGTAATTTATATATAGGGCAAGATAATATTGAATCAATAGTAACAAAAGAACAATTTGAAAGTATGGAGTATAAGATATGTACAAAGTAACAATAAAAACTAAATATAATACTATAGAATTAATCGTCGATGACTTAACAAGTCCAGAATTAGAAGAGATATTTAATCAACCTTATGTTGAAGAAATCCGTGCAGAACAAATAAAAGAAAACGACATTGGAAAAATAAAAAAATTAAGAAAGGAGTAAAATGGCTAAGAAAGCAGAAGTTATTGCTCTTAAAATGCAAATAATAGACATCAATGAAAAATTAGAAATAAGCACTCATGCTCTAACAGAAATAGATAAAATAATCAAACAAGCAATAAAATATAATTTAAACAAAACAAATAGAACTGAGGCTGCTTCTATTACTAGAATATATAGAGAAGAACTATTAACTTTAAGAGAAATAGAGCAAGAATTAACTGATTACAAAAATAGATTAGGTTTAGAAGTATAATGAATAAAAAATGGGGAAAAACACCTGAAAACGAAACTCGCTTAGAAAATATTAGACGAAAATATAAATACAAATGTGAACATTGTGATTGGACTACGGTAATATATCCGTTTGAAAGAAAAAATAAAAAAATATGCAGAAATTGTGGACATTATGTTTATATTTGTAAACAAATAGAATTTAAAGAAAAATTAAAGGAGGTGATGAAATGAGAGTATTTAAATTAAAAAAAGGTGGAGAAACAGAAAATGTAGAAGAAGCAATAGTAATATTGAACAGAGCAATTGATGATGAATTGCTTAAAAAAGCAATTAATATTTGTGCCGATAATAATTTTGATCTAAATGAGATTTTAAAATACTTAGACGAACAATTTAATTGTTTAGATTTTGCAAGTTTAAGTAATTTAGATACTTTTTACTATTGACATACTTTATTTAATGTGATATTATTATAAACGAAAGGAGAATTAGTATGGACGAAAAAGATAAACTTGATATTGATGAAGAATTATTGTATAATGAAACAGAGATGGAGGATTTGAAAAAAACAATTGCAGTCTTAAAAGAACAAAAAGATGAATTGATACAAACAAAATTACCTTCAAATACAGATAAATATGCTATTGATTATATTAAAACTTTAAACGAACATGATTTAAGTTATTTAACAACAAAAGAAGTTTTCGATAAATACATAGAATATCGTAGACATTATACAAAAAACGGAGAAAATTTATTATCAGTGAGAATGCTTAATGCTGTTATTAGAAAATATTTTCCGAAAGCAAAAGTTAATCATAGTAATAAATTAAAGAAAAACACCTACTTCTGGGTATTTGATAGTGATGAATAATGGCTGCTGAAAAAAATTTCGAGAATAAAATAAAAAAATATCTTGAAAAAAATAATTGTTGGTTTGTTAAATTCTTTGCCAATGCGTATACTTCAAGTGGTATTCCTGATATATTATGTTGTATAAATGGACGATTTGTGGGAATAGAAGTTAAGCAAGAAAAAGGCAAACCATCGTTATTGCAAAAAATGCATTTATCAAATATAAAAAAAGCAGGTGGAATAGGAGTTTTAGCATATCCTAGTGGATATGAAGATTTGAAAAATTTAATAGATAATCTAATACAAAATAAAGATTATCAAATAGAGTTTAACGGTAAAGATTACATAGAATTTAGGAGTGGAAATGAAAAAATTATTTAAATATCAGCAAGATATTGTTAACAGTATTAATACATCTAGTGTACCCTTATTTATGGGAATGGGAACTGGAAAGACAGTAACCTCTTTGAATGTATTTAAAAATCAACCAACACAAAAAATACTTATTATTTGTTTGATAAGTAAAATGAAAGACTGGAAACAAGATTTGCAAGAAGAATGTAATATAGATGCCGTTATATTAAACAAAGGTTCAACGAAAAATAAAAAAATAGTGAACGAATGTGGTTATGTAACGGCTTTTATTATCAACTTTGAAAGTGCATGGAGATGTGAAGATTTACTTAGATGGGTCGACAATAACACAACTGTGTTAATAGATGAAAGTCATTTGATTAAAAATCCAACATCAAAAATAGGTAAGTTTTGTAGATTATTGACAGCAAGAACAAAATATAAATTAATATTAACTGGAACACCTCAAAGTCAGGGATACATAGATTATTATAATCAATTATACTTTTGTGATATAATGAAAATGTCTTTTAAACAATTCAAAGATGAATATTGTATTTATGAAGATAAATTCTTTAACGGATTTAGAATTAAAAGTTTAGTTGGTTATAAACACGAGAAAGAATTAGAAAAATTAATTCAAGATACATGTATATTCTATGAAAGAAAACCTGATGATGAAATGATACCAGAAGATATTGTAGAATGGTTTGATAAACCTAAACTATACGATAGTTTTAAAAAAGTTAGAGTATTCAAAGACTATATGGCAGATAATATGGGAAAACTTCAATTCAGTTTAAGAAGTATATGTTCTGGAAATATTCAAGAATATGAAGTAGATAACCAAAAAATACAATGGCTAAGCGATTTTCTAGATTGTGTCAATGATAGAGTTGTTATATTTTATAACTTTGACATTGAACGAGATAGAATAATTAAATTACTAGAAAAGAAAAAAATAGTTTATGATGAGTATAATGGACGAAAAAAATCATTTGATAATTTCAAAGAGAACGATAAAAGTGTTATACTTTGTCAATATAAAAGTGCATCAACCGGAATCAATGATTTGGTTGTAGCAAATATATGTGTGTTTTATAGTTTAACAAATGAATATATTAACTTTGTTCAAAGCAAAAAAAGACTTGATAGAATAGGTCAAACCAAAAAACCACTTTTCTATTATTTAATATGTAAAGATACTGTAGAAGAAGCAACTTGGAAATCACTTCAAGAAGGCAAAGATTTCGATGAAAGAATGTTCGAACAATATTTGGAAGGATGTGATAAATAATGTATAGAAAAATTAATATGTACTATTGTTTCAATGGTGAAAGCGATGTGGAATTTAATTTAACCGAAGAAAATTTTGCCCATTATCAAAACTATTCTTTTGATTATAAAGTCAAGGATTTCAAAGATTGGACTGATTTATATAATAAATTACTCGATGATTTTGATGCAGAATATGATGACAAAGCATCGGAAGTAATAGAAACTTTAGTTAAGCAATTTTGGAAGGAGAAAGAAAAATGCGATTCAGTCACTCAAGAATAAATTGTTTTAAGCAATGTCCTAAAATGTTTGATTATAAATACAATAAACATTTATTTCCGATAGACGGAGATTCAACAAATTTAATTTTAGGCAAAGCATTTCATAGAGGAATCGAATTGGGTAATGTAGAAGAACTAGAAAAAGAGTTAGATAACAATGAGGATTTCCTTAATGAAGGAGACGAAACAAATAAAGTTATTGTTCTTGCTATGGTAGAAGCATTCTTTAATAAATTTCCTCATCACAATGAAGGTAATGTTAAACATGAAGTTGAAATCAAAACAGAATTTGGAGATAATGAATTTATAATGTATGCCGATGCAATTGTTGATGAACCAGACGGACTTATTTTAAGAGAATATAAAACAGCAAGTAGGATAGATGATATTTATATCAATAAACTTGCATTCAATGATCAAATTTCAAGATATTGTTTGGCAATAGAAAAAGAATTGGGTAAGAAAGTTAAGAAAATTGAATATTATGTAGCAAAAAAACCTTTACTTAGATTAAAACAAAACGAAACATTAGAACAATTTAGAGAAAGACTTGTTGAAAAAATAAGTGAAGATGAAGAAAGCATTCAATATTTTGAATTAACAAGAACAAAAGAACAACTTGAAGAAGAAAAAGAAGATTTAATTTATGATATGAATATGATAAATAACACAAAAAGATACACAAAGAATTTAAGTGCTTGTAGTTGTTATGGTAAGTGTCCATATTTAAACTTGTGCATGAAAGAAAAAGATGCCGAGTTGTTATATGAAGTAAAGGAGGAAGAGGAAAATAATGAAGGAGAATAAAGAAGAGAAAGCACAAAGATTAAGATGGCAAGCAGAAGATGATGCAGAAACAATGGCGAGATATCAAGAAATAATGAATGACAAATCAAGAATGAGTCGAGCCGTTAAAGCCGCTAAAAGTAAAGCCAACGAATTACAAAAAAGAGCAAACAATCTTAAAAAAGTAACAAATAAAAATAAAGGAGGAAAATAATGAATAAAAGAGCAAACGTAAACAAAGTCAATGACGAACAATTATTTAGAATTGATGAAATAAGAAATCAATTTTCCGAATTATATGATACTATAGAAGATTTATGTGATAACAACAGAGAAACCTCATTGGCTTTGACAAAACTTGAAGAAGCCCAATTTTGGGCAGTAAAAGGAATTAGTAGAGAGGAGGTAAAGAATGAAAGATAAATTGAGAGAAGCAATTGCTCATATTGAAGAAGCACACAAACTATTAGATAGTTGCATGCAAGAAGATACACCAAAAGAAGAAAACAAAGACAAGAAAGTAACAATAACTTTCAAAGTTAAAAACATTTTCGATGATGAAGCAGAATTAAAAGACGAAGAATTAGAACAATTAAAAAAAGATTTGGAGGAGATAGTAAATGATTTTACCAGAGAATAAAAGAGTACAAAGAGATGGTACTAAATCAATAAAGATTTGGATTTACGGCACACCAAATATAGGAAAGACAACTTTTGCAAATCAATTTCCAGACCCACTTATGATTAATACGGATGGTAATTATAAATATGTAGATGCTCCAGTCATTAGTCTTGTAGGCGATGAAACAAAAGACCCGTGGGAAGTATTCATTGATATTATAGATACAATAGTTAAAGGTGGACACACTTATAAAACAATAGTTGTTGATTTACTTGAAGATGTATATCAATATGCTAGAAATTATTACTGCAAGAAGTTAAAAATAGACCACGAAAGTGAACTTGGCTATGCTAAAGGTTATGATATAATCAGAAATAATTATTTGATAGCACTTAGAAAGTTAGTTAATGCACCTTATAATATAGTATTTATATCACACGAAGAAACAGAAACTATCAAAGATAGAATTGGTAGGGAAACAACAGTATTCAAAACTGCGTTGCCAGATAAAGTAGCAAAGAAAATATCTGGTATGGTAGAAATAACAGGTCGTATAAGTTCTGTGTCCAAAACAGATGAAAACGGTGAACCTGTTGACACAAGAATGTTACAACTTAGTGCGAATAAAGAGCAATATGGTGGTAATAAAATACCAACAATT
>Ga0247611_10003691_pt1 | contig 22305 bp, 37 predicted proteins | sample 177DNAGHGhighgp2_FD_192422 | JGI IMG/M metagenome (GOLD analysis project Ga0247611, IMG submission 192422) | Sheep rumen microbial communities from Palmerston North, Manawatu-Wanganui, New Zealand - 1770 DNA GHGhigh gp2 | ecosystem: Host-associated > Mammals > Digestive system > Stomach > Rumen... | reverse complement strand
TGTCGCGATGTGCTCTCACTGTGATATATTCTCCTTTACTTGCATGTAAATTTACACAAAGTTGTGTAAGTAATGCCGCATCGTCTACATTTCCATTATTTGCACTATCTCTTAAATCAACAAAACGCTTTGCAATAATTGCAAACTGTGCATTTTCTTTACCTAAATTTTCAAGTTTGTCGATGAGAGCCTGTAAAGATCTACAGTTGTATACTTGATTCAAAACTGTATTGTACATTGTTTGTGCTTTTACAAAACTCGGTAAACCTGCACCATTAAGTATCATCTGCCTTATACGTTCTCCTTCTTTATTATATGCCCACTTTACATTAGGAATCGTTGCGAAAAAGTATTTTACCATATCAGTTGCTCTACTGAACTGCGAAAATTCGTTTGAATTTTTAGTATGATCATCCAATGCTCCGCGCAGTAAAGATTCTTCATCACCCTAAATATCTTCAACGTTTTCTTCTTCGTCGTGAGCACTTTTATTTGGCTCTGCAATTTGTGAGATCAACGCTTGTACATCTTTAGACACAACATCCCAATTATCTAACATTTCAGACAATGCTGGTTCGTCTTGAGAATATTTTTTAAACAGTTTATATTCACGGATGACGTCAGCATCCTTCATTTTAAGTTCAGATATATTCCTACCGGCAACATCAATGGTATCTTGAGACTAGATGATTATATATACCATTGTTTCGCACAAGTATCTATAGTGTCTGTTATTTAGTATATTGTCAAACTTGCGTTGTCTAACTGTAAAATTAAACTTACTTTGTTTATATTTTTCAAGTACGCGTTTTGCACGAGCAATGTTTGATGCACTAGGCTTTATATTTTTATACTTACCATGATTTGCTCTAATATACGTCCAAAGCAATCTTGCACTTCCGATACTTCTAAAAAAGTTTGCCCACGTTTTTATTGATCTTAAAGACTCTTTTAAATTTAATGAAAGTTTTATAGTAGGTCTATCCATATTATACATCATATATTCATCAGCCAGACCCTCTGTAACAGCTTTCATGTTTGAAACAATAATGTTTCCATCAGAATCTTTCAATTTTATATTTTTTGCTCTCGCGTAAGCTTCGTATAATTTCATACGCTGCTTATCGTTCATCAAGTATTCTATAATAAAGTGGAAAGCTTCGTGATATTCAGTACCTTTTGCTGCATATTTAGATAGTTCTATTAAAGCCTACGAACAAGTTCCTAAAGAAACAGGACCGTTCTTAAACATTTGTATCATCTGTTGCTCGGTCTTATCGTCATCTAAACCGCTAAATTGATAATATCTGTCTCCAAGTATATCCATAAGATGCTTCTTAGCTTCAGATATGTTTATACGGTCTTTCTCATCTGGTAAACTGTTTGCAGTCTTTCTGAACTCATCGTCATCAGCTTCTATTATACGTTTTCTGTTTGTCGGACGCGGTTTCGGAGCCTCTTGATCCGCCTGTGGAGAATTATCTGCAACAGGCGTTGGTTCTGTTTCAACCTATGCGTTTTGCTATAATTGTTCGTTTTGAGAAGAAACGCGTTCGGCTACGGTTGCTGACGCTAATGTGTTATCTTGACTATCTACTAGACGTATTCCAGCGTTTTCGTCGAATATCAAAATTGTATTTTCAAACCCATTAAAACGCGTCATTATAAACCCATGTCTAGCATACCAAACCATACCGCTGACACCTCGACTATTCGGATCATTTACATCTTCAAAATCTTTTTTATCGAATATAATAGAACTTTTTCCAAACTATAATTGTCCATTTACATCCAACATTTTCTACAGAGCCGGAGAATTTTGACGTTTTTGATTCAGTTTATAAAAATGACTCTTTGTATCAAAATTATCGCCTACCCTGCTCGAAGCAACCCCTTCGTCGAAGTTTCTAGACACAACACCAACGATATCGTTCATAAATCTTTTTATGTCATTGTCGTCATGTATATTATATTCTCTAACGGGTATTTCATTTGGTTTATTTGGATCAAATTTTCCTTCTCCCTCGAAAAATCCAACGATTTTGACAAATCTATTATCTTCAGGTTTAAATTCTAGATGTAATTGATGCATATTGTGTTTATATGCACCAAATCTCATTAGCATACGTAAAACTTCACCGTTGGTAATACCATATTCAATAAGATTTCCCTTTCCGTCTTCTTGTACGTATTGCTGTCCCAATATACCAGCTCCGTGAGCATTTTTATCAGCACAATGAACACCCTGTAATATTTCTACTATAAGGTTTGCGTCACCTTCTGTCAGCTTTGTAAACAGTGTAAGTATTGGTACGTCAGTTCTTCTATTTCCTCTTTCTGAAAACTTTCTGTCGTATATAAACATTGGTGTTCCAGGTGTAGGTACTCCGTCCAAACTACTGTTACTGTATTCATATATCCAGTTGTGACCCTTTCCGCTCTCCGATGGTACATACACACGTGTTACTGCGACGTTCTCACTATTCATTACCTGTTGAGTTATTCCGAATGTAGTCTAATTTGCAGAAAACTCAAGTTGATACATATTTCCGTCGTTTATAAGACCAACTTCTACAAGCGTTTTTGGTTCTAATAAATTCCCATTGGCATCTCTAAAAATTGGTTTTCCTGGAGATCTGTATACGAATGATGGAACAATTCTTTGATCTTTTCTTTTAGAATAAAAAGCCTTTTTTATTAAATTCCAAAAATAATATCCGACTGATTTATTCTAAAATGCAGCAGTTTGTACAAATACCGGTGTAAACTCGTGACCCTTATATCTAATTACTACAAACGGCTGATTATTACCAAGCAGTATAAATTCAAATTTAGCTTCTTCTACAAAATTAGGATCTCCGATAACATCTACAAGTTTTATGTTTTTGTCATCTGTTGCAACAGACTCTTTTATTCCTGTACCATGTTTCTCACTTCTTGTTAATTTAGGCAATTCATATTCAGTTCTAGAAAAAATCTACCAACTATTTAAATCCGGCATATATCCGTCTGGTATTACTGCTTTAGGTAGTGCCTGACTTACTGCATTTATTGCTTCCAAAGCAGTTTTTCTTGCACCATTTACTTGCTGCGTACCAAAATACCAGGTCTGCGCGCCCGCAGTAACTATATCTAATCCAAGCTATTCAACTAACCTAAATATTTCATCAAGGTCTGCTATAATCTGTTTTATATAGTTTGCTGTTTGTTCAGTAATCTATAGATCGGTATTATTGTTGACAGTTTGTATAAACTTTTGTAGTTCGGTCAAATGATGTTCTGCTGTAGCTTTGATATCATTTAACCACTTGTCCATCGGCTTTATTATAGCATCTATAATATCCTCTTCTGTTATAGAAGGAACAACGTCACTTTGTGGTCCACCTTGTTGTGATGCAATGAGAGACAGCTCGTTGTCAATTTGATCATTTACAACATAAGCCCTGTCAATAAGATTGTTATATCTTTCTATTAAATCCTTTCTATCTTTCTAAGAAACTTTTGTACCACCTGCACGATGTTGTGCCTAATGTGCATCTTTGATCCACTGATTAAAATCATTTACAAGTTGTTCAGCTTGAAGTTTTAATTGTTGTGAAACTTTATCCGCTACGTCATTAGGTATAGGCCTCAAGTTAAATTCGTAAGCATAATCAGAAATATCGCCAAAATCTACAGTGTCTGGATTTGTTTCATCTGAAACTGGAACCTGTGTACTACCTGTTGGACTTGGTGATACTGGTGGTTTTGGAGATTCAGGCTCTTCAGTTTTGCTTTCTTGTGAAATTATTTCTTGTTCTGTTTCACCGTATAAGGTATCAAGAGCTCTTTGAAAATCATCTTGTATTTCTTGATTAAATTGCTCATCGTCTTTTACAGATTTTAAATATCTGTCAATTATATCATTAGCCTTCTTTGCAGCTTTTTGGTCTAATTGTCCATGAGACAATCCGCTATCTGTTATCGTTATATCACTATTATCTGTAACAGCAGCTGTATTTTTATATTGTTGCTTAGCCTAGCTTTCAACTCTGTCTACAATATCTTGAATTTGTCCATTATCTATTTTTGGAGAACCTTCATCTACAATCCCAAGAAGATTATATTGCATTCCGTTTGCGTGATCCAAGTCTATAAGGAAATTTATAACATCTCTATACTGATCGCGTATAACTTCATGCAGATCTATATCTTGTACGTATTGTTGTAATTCAGAAGCTCCGTTTATAACAGACCACATGTTGTCGTGATATTTTTTAGTTTTGTTTCCTTCTTCATCAACAACTTCTTCAGAATCTCTTACAGTATTTCTAAGATTCTCTATTTGACTATTTATAGATCTTAATTTACGCTTGTCTGCTTCAGTCTTGTTGTCTTTTAATTCAAGCTAGTCTCTATAGGAAAGTAACGCATCTAAATGGGCAATAAAGTCTACAAGAGCACTTCTGTTTAATATGGCATTTCTTCTATTTTTTCTATTTTCTGCTATAGCTTCATTTGTCAGAGTTGGAGAGGTTGATCGCTTGTAATGTATGCCAGCATTTTGCGCAATCTCTAACAACTCGTCATCTGTAGCCTAATCTACATCATCTATACCCCACAAAGACTGATTTATTGTCTTTCGTATATCTGCAAGTTTATGAGTAAATCCAGACGTTGCTTTATCTGCTTCTTGCTGCGCAAAATTTATTAAAGATACATATGTAGCGTACCTGTCGGAACCGGGTTTTATACCTCTGACTCTGGCAGCTTGTTTTATAAAATCATTATTCGCAATATTAAATATTCTATTGTATAATTTGCGTTGCTCTTCTATTAATTCCGAAGCTATGCCTTCCATATCTGGATTACCGAGTTCTTTGCCACGATCTGTAATCTGTTGCTAAAGTTGTACGACATTATCAAAGGCAGTCATCATAGCTTTACGATCAGCAAAAGACGATCTTTTTGCATATTGGATACCCTTCATAATGTCTGAACGCTCTTGCATTTTCGTAGACAATATGTTGTTTACCACAAGATGATTTGCGTTAATTTCTCTTACTGCTCCAGAAAAATTGCCGTAACCAGACATAATAGCTGTGTGTCCACCTCCAGCTAAAAATCCTCCGCGCATGTTAGATATCCATTCTTTGTCGCTAGATAAACCTAAGAAGCTGCCAGCAAATTGTAAAGCTGATTTAGAACCGCCTTCTATATCTCCCAGTAATAAATCCCACATAGAATCGCTTTCGCCAGCATAATTTCCTGCCGCAAACTCTTTTCCGTGATAGTACTGCTTTCCTTCTTCAATGGACTCACTGTATGATGTTGCGATAGTACGAGCAAGCCAATCTTTTCCGGTTCGTCCTATTACTCGTGCATCTAATAATTTTTTTGGTGCTTTATATGCCCAATCTGCAATTGTACCAAACTTTTTAGATAACTGCTCTGTTACATTCTTAGACACATATTTTAAAACCGGTTCGCGTAATGGTTTTGTAACTGCTCCGAGGGTAGCGGTACCAAGTCCGACTACAGGATTTATTGATGCACCAAAGTTGTACCAAGATTCTGAAAAATTATTTGTAACAAAATCGTACGTATTTGTCCCAAATTTACCTCCGTTGGTAACAGTCTTTGCATATAATTCCGGGTGTGCTGCTTTAAATGCAGATAACCTTTTCAGTTTTCCTATTTGCCTTGTGACAGGTCTTAACCACGACGCATCCGCAAATTTACCAAATGGCACGAAGTTTACAATAGCATCGAATAAATTTTCACCTGTTACAGCAAGCATGTCGTGCATAAATAAATTTTTAGAGCCGAACAAAGAGTTTGTGTATATCTTTTTTATTTCTTCAGATGGAGTAAATCTACCCAAAGCCATCTCTCTCATAGCCTCTTCGAATGTTAATTCTTTTCCAGAAGCTTTACTTGCGGCGCTTAAAAATTCATCAAGTTTATCAGCTTTTTTCAGTTGTTCTTGAAACTTAGAGTTGACGTGTTCTACAACTTCTGCTGCATTTTCTCTATGAGCACTTTCCAATCCCAGCACTTGTCCACCAACAAGCATGGGAGCTGCAGCTGCTAAACCTGCACCGCCTCCACGCTGAGCAATTACTCCCGCCGTCATAGATAGCGCGGTATTCGCCCACTGTAATCCATTAAATGATGCTGAAGATCCTAATATTCCAGGGAGTCCAAATAAATATGTGTTTGGGTCTATGAACGACATATCTTGAGCAGCAGATTGTGCTTTTGCAACATATTCTGGATCTGGGGTATGCCACTTTTTCCAATCTTCTAGTTCTTGTATGTTTTTTCGCATACCTTCCCTACTTTCAAAATCTTCTTCATCCAGTTGCGCCAATATTTTCTGCAATTCGTTGTTTACCGCTTTGCTGCTTTGCTCTATTTTTTCCGAATCACCACCAGCAAGTTCAGATTTGTATTGATCTACTAATTTCTATATATCTCTGCTTATTCTGCTATCAGTAGCTTGATTGATAAACTAGTCTCTTCCTATAGCATGAGGATCGATTGCGGCGCCCAATGCCATTCTATATAGAGTCTATTTTGCTTCACTGACAGTTTGTTTTTTGTTTATATACGAAATAGCAACATCTACTGCTTTTTCTGCATCCGGCAGTCGCGATTCCATATTTTTTATATAAGTTTCAATATAGCTTCGTCCTGCAGTATTTTTTGGATCTATTGTCAATAGTTGCGCACGAGCGTCCCTTAGATCCTTAGTCAAATTCTAATAATCTACTATATTTTTTATATACGCGCGGAGTTCGTCATTCATATTAATATCGCCCTGATATCCTCCGATTTCACTTTCGTTCTTATTGATATTAAAATATGAAAGTGTATTATCTAGCCAATTTGATATACCTAAATGATTTCCGGTGGCGTAATCTATAAACGCAGCTGCTGGAAGTGGACCTCCGAGCGGGTTTCTGCTCAATATACGTCCAGCGGTACCAAATACATCTGCAGTTGTAATATCGCCTTCGTTTTCTGTATCACCGGCAACAGTTTGATTTGTTTGCATGTATTGACGAGTAAGCTGATCGTAATAATCGAATTCATTAGGACTCCTACTTATCATAGGTTGGTTCTGTATTACCTCGCCAAGCTCTTGTTGCTCCCTTGCAGTCTATCCCCAATACGGCTTTAATGTTTGTGGGTTGTATGTTAACCTTCCTGGTTGATCAACCCACGATTTTGGGTAATATTGTTCCTGCGGGTCAGTTGTAGGAATTTTATAAAACGGTGTATTGTTTATATTTTGTGCCTATTTAACAGCCTGCTGGCTTGCTTGCACAAAATTACTATCAGGTACAAACGACGAAGGCTGAAGCATAGGTGATATCACCTTTGCTCCAGCTTCCTGTTTCTTCTTAGAATCTATTTTTTTGGCTGCTTCCTCTTCTTCTTCCTTCAGCCGCGTCATTTCTTCGACAGCACGTTTCTTAACTTCTTCCTAGTATTGACGCTGACGTGCCGCCTCCTCGACAGCTAGATCATCCAAAAGAGCTTCGTTCTGCAAGTATTCTAAATAAGCTCTCCTGTTGTCCGCAATTCTCTGTCGATCTAATTGTAATAATGTTTTAATATCCATTGTTTAATGGTTTAGTGTATGTTATCTAAAATTTCCCCAGTAGCCTGTCGATATGGGTCGCTACCTATTCCAGCAGCAGAATTTAAACCTCTGTCCATTATAGACCATTTGTTTGCAGTATCCTAGCTCGGTATTATTGAAAATCCGTATGGAGCATAAACTTGATCATTTGTATCATCCATTCTCCATGGTGCAGGAGCACCCCATCTGAATTCTCCTTGTATTCTTGGTGATGGTTCCGTTTTTGTTACTTCATACCACAATTTTTTATTATAATCACTGTTACCTACAGTAACTTCTACGAATTGAGAATATGTTCCATCTTGCATAGGTGCAGTATACACCTTGCCAGTAGGCACCATTGATGCATCGCTAGGTATACCTTTGTTTAACCTGTGACCTATCCTAGCTCCTGGATATCCTAATGTAGAAGAAGTCATTTCCTGCAATGTATATAGTAAAGGTTGATCCTGCGATCTTACAAAATTAACTCCGCCTTGAGCAGCACCAGTAAATCTAGATGTGTCTCCATGAAATCTTGCTCTCCACGCAGTAGAACTTTCTGCACGGTCCATAGAATAATGTCGTAGATATTCGCTTGGCATGCTTCCAAACGCGATACTTTTTTTAGCGTCGTCTCCAAATTTCAACGCATGTTCTATACCAGCAGCTCCAGGATCTGCACTACCAGCCCAATTTGCAATTCCTCGCATCAACAACGTTTGACCGTAACTTGTAACATTTCCACTAGATCCGCCACCGCGTCTACCGCCATTAGCTGTATTTTTCAAACTTTGTAGTTCCAAGTTGTGTCTATGTCTTAGATTTTCTAACGCAACATCATCTCTAAACTTAAGTTTTTGTGCATATTCTGGATTAATACTTCTAGTTTCTTTAAGAACTTCAGAATTTGCAGATTGAATGTTGTTACGAAGTCTTTCTATCACCTAATCTTGTGTAGGATCTGTGATACCTTGAGCAACCAATTGTCTACGAGCTAGTTCGTAATGATATCCACCTATATTACTATCTATAAATCCTGGTATATTTGATGCCATTACTTTTTGTACAGCATCTGGACTAACGCCCGTATAATCATATCCATTCTCTGTTCTAAGATAACTTGGTTCTAGTTTATCAAACCATTTGTATGTTGCTGCATTTAAGTCGCTAAATTCACCAGGAGATGTTCTTGTCCAAAGACCGTCTGTTTCTGTATTCCAATCTTCCAAACTTCTACCTCCAAGCAAATAACGCTCGTAGTCTGGATTCCATAAACCCTTCGCCTCTAATTCTCCACGAGCTTTAATATATTCTTGTGCCGCAGCTGCAGCTTGTTTACGTTTGTTCACCTCCCCAACTGGAGTATTATTTATAAACTGTTGGATTAATGCACGTCCTTCAGCAGACTTAAGTGGATCTACTCCATTGGCATAAAGTTGATTTATAAAATTTCTAGCGGCTCCTGTAACATTTTGTTCATACCAGTCCATGTCAGACGAAATGGGACTGAAAAAATCACCGTAACTTTTATAAAAGTCTTCTATTTGTTTCTAACCTCTTTCGTACATATCTTTTGCGGCATTAATAGATGCCATCATAAGCTATGTATCGTATATATCTCTTACAGGCAACTAAATTGCCTAATCATATGCATATACCATAATGTTTTATTATTTAAGCCAGCTGTAGTGCCGGTTGAATGTCGGTTTACCTATGACATATTCACTGAACGGATCCATTACTCCAGCACTATAAAATTGATTATTTGGATATAGGCTATACTGTGGAATAATTGTTAATTTTTTTGCACTAGCTGGTACAGTAGCAACAGTTTGTGTAGTGTTATCACGTAAAGCCTGTTTCTTTAAAAATTCCAAGTTAACTTTGTCAGTGTCTACAGATTGTTGATACAAATCTAACATTGCATTACCAGTTTTACGTCTATATTCGTTAGCAGCATAGTTATTCAAATAATCCATGAAGTTACGCATTCCCATCTGCATCTACTGTTGTCTTGCAGCGTGAGCTCTTGCAGTCATATCTTCATTTACTTGATTTGCATTTAATCTACGTTGTGCTATAGATTCACCAGTAGCCAACAATGCTTGGTTGTAAGCAGCCTTGTATTGGTTATTTTGTGCTGCCAAATTATTCAGCATCTTACCAATATTCCCTTGCGTTCCAATTCCGGCAGCAACTTGAGCGGCATATTTTTGTCCACCTGTCAAGCCACCTGTTCTACTTAACGCATACATGTTTCTACGCTCAGCATCATACATTTCACGCATGGAGGCGTATGGATTTATTCGCAAATTAGCAAGATTACGTAACGCTACACCAGCATATGGATTTTCTGCATATACATCTGGACTCTTTATGTCTTGATTTGCCGCGTCAAAATACTGATATGCACTTGCAAGCTGACCTATTGCGTTTGGAATAATATTACTCAACGCACTCATTTTAGGGATGCTGTTTGCATCATCTTTACCTTTCTTAAATTTAGGCTATTCTTGCTGATAACCAGTTATTTGATTTTGATATGCCTATTGCTAAGCAAGCTAATCCAAAGCTTTCTGTGCTTCTTGTTTCTGCAGTTCGTCAGTAGTCTATCCCATTCTACCACGAAGATCTTGCATTCTATCTTGTTTTGTCATATTACTTTTTATTTAACATTTCAAGCACAGCTGCAATTGGCAGTGCTTCGTCTCTAAACGTTTTTCCAGTATTCCAATCTACATGATTGCCGAATACTACATCACTTGGTTGTAAGTACGATAGATTCGTATCCTAGTCTAACTTACCGGTTTTTACTATATTAGCAGTACCTTCTGTAGGATTATATATTGTCTCACCGAATGCTACTTTCGAGTTAGCTGGTCCTTGCTTTATTCCATCTGATGTATATACTCCATACCCATCAACAAAACCTGGAAGCTTTACACCACAATCTTTACCATGTTTGGCGCCATATATTAGTGAATTCTGTCCGTCATTATGTCTGTAATTATAATTTTGTTGTAAATAATCAGAATGTCCTGCAGATCTATTATATGTATTAGTACGATCTACTAATTGTTGAGCAGCTAATATTTTCCTTTGTAGTCTTTTTCTTCTAGATTCACCGCCCCATATACCTGCTATAGCACCGCCGACTGCTCCAATTGCGCCTCCTAATACAGTACCGAAGCCAGGTATTATAGAACCAATAGAGCTGCCCAAAGCAGCTCCTGTGCCCATCGCATTGAGTGTGTTGTTTGTATTCTATTTATATAGTTCGGATAATTGAGCCCCCTCGTCGATATTGTTTCTTCTAACAAAACCAAAATCAGGAGTCATTTTATAAGACGCTCCAGAATCTGCCAATAGCTGATTATATCCTTTTGTAGGACCAAATGCATTATATACAGAACCTCCAAAAGCTGCAGCACTAGTTGCAATATTTCCTATATCACTTGCAGAAACTTTTTGTGTATTATTAATACTTACGTTGTGTGTTGAATCTGGTAATTCAGCTGTAAAATTTAAATTTGGTTCGTATTGGTATAAGGGTGTTGCACTACTAAATACTTCATCTAATCTTTCGTCAGGAATTCTGAGTACCCATGGTGTTGGATTATACAAAGGTTTTCCTTTCATAAATGTACCCCAATCAAAACCACCGTCAAAACCAGGTAGACTATTTAATCTTTTTATCTCTCTTTTTCTCTTTAGCTCCATGATATTCTGTATTTTGTTGTTATATATTGTATGGATAAATCTAAAGAGTTGTTTTTAGATTTAAACTCACACTGCATTGTTTTACCCCTCATTCTTCCTCCGTATTCGTCATCATTGTTTCTTGGAACCACAAATCTAAAGTCGTATTCAACATTTTCAATATCACCAGGATTTGTATGTGATCTTTGTTTTAATGGTGTTGAAAAATCAAATTGCACATCATTTAGAACATCTTTATTTCTATAATCGTCTTCCATATGACCACCGCCATATATACGAGCTCCAAATGTTACAATGTCATATACTTTATTAATTTGTGGGTTTTCGTTAATGACATACTTTAAATAAGGAGTCAATTCTTTCTACTTTCCATTGTTTATAACAATGCCTTTTGATTTATCGTCATTCGTAGTATTCCACCTAAATAGTCCACTTTGTGGATCCTATAACAAATATAGTTTGTCTGCAAACAACAAATTGTATATATGATTTATATCGTATAGACCAACGAATTGCTGAGTTTGTTCGCTATAAACCATAGAACCAGATTCTTCACCGTCGCCATTTGTAACCGAAGCTATCATCTCATTATAGCGTTTATCAAACGTCAACGCAGGATCTTGTTTAAGTTTGCCCAGCTTTTCTTGTTTGTTTATGAAGTTTGATACACTTTTTACTTTGGACAACACCATCATTTCTTGTCCGCCAGCGTACGCGCATATATCGGCTTTATTGTGATCCCACCAATATAATGTAGAATCAGACTAAGTGTCTGCAAATTCGTTTTCTTTCATACCGTTAGACGTGGCAATATAGTCGTATCTTGCAAGTACTCCTCCAGTACCAAGAAGCAGTGGCATGTTTGATTCGTCTGTTATTGTAGTACGTTCATTGACTGAAAACAATCCTGTAGCTTCTTTTTGCCAAAATACAAGAGCGTTGTGAAATGTACGTAAGCCTGTTATTGCACCTTTTCTGGTATCAACATCTATAAAGTTAGCTGGCTGGTATATTGTCCAGTTGTCTACAGATTCGTTATTATTCTTTGGATTGGAGTAATAACACCTATAATCTTCATTAGTTATATTAGTTGGATCATCCTAATATACTGCGTACAATTTAAGTTTATTTGAAGAACTATATGTAGCATTATATGCATATAGCGGTTCATCCTATATAAATATACCGTTTACATCGTTCGGCTAATCTTGGAGATTTGTAGCGTATCCGTATTTACTAAATTTCTTTGAAAATTCATATCCGTACGTATATGCTAGATTGATGTTTGTTTCTACTGGTATTGAATATATCATGCAAGCATTCCTAGGTCTTACTAGTTTAGGATGATAATACTTGTGCATAGATACATATTCAAACGGCTAAATAAAACAGTCTCCAATATATACGTCATCCCTAGTATTAATATATTCGCCGTGTTCGTTTTTAGCAGGGATATATTCTCCGTAACTATAGTAAGTAGATAGTTTTCTTGCTTCGTCGTTGTCACCGCCATATGGAGTAACGTTCTTTCTTAAGTTACACAGGTATGTACCAAGCATACTGTCAAGCATTGCTTCTTTTTTAGTAGCGTCTCCGACAGTGTTGTAATCGTACGACGTAGTGAATATAGGAGCTTCTTTATGGTTGCCGTCTTCTGGGAATTCGACCTATATTAAACCAGTTCTACCACCAGGTCCCAATGTAGCACCGTAGGCACTTATTGCAGGATCTGTAAGATAGTCTGTATCCAATCCGAAAAAGTCTGCTGAGTTTAATATTGATATTCCATATAAACAAGTAGCAACCCAGTTTGTATAAGAATCTTCTCCAATGTTAACTATGCGGTCCATATATTTTGGAGAGTACTTTGTGTCATCTGCTTCAGCAAAATCATCCCAGTTTAAAGCGTCTGCAAAATTTGTTTCTCGTACAGATATATTTTCCGTATCTTTTAAATCTATTTTACTATCGAGCCCACTAGCTATGCACACAGATTCTGTATTGTGATATAATTTTATATACTGGTGTCTATCTGGAGTATTGTATATATTATCAAACTTATCTACGCCGTCGTCCCTATTTACTTGTGTGTAGTTGGTTTTCACATATCTGTCATAGTTTTGCATGAACGGATTTTCGTGAATTACCGTAGAACCAGCTCCAACAAGATTGTCTGAATAAGCTACGTGTGTATATTCGTTTCCAGGATAAATGTGACCAAAATTACCCCAAATATTACTTTGTATGTTAGTATCGTATGGTCTTATAATTGCACGATGCCATCCAGCTTCATCATCACTTTCTTTTGCTACATAATATATCCCAAAAGAACGCTCTTCTGGTATTTTTACATTATCAAATCGTCTGCCGTATAAATATTTCAAAGCCCTTAGATAAAAATCATCTTGATCTATTAAATCTTTAAAAGACTCTTTTTGATAAGCCATTTCTGGGCATATGAACTAATATGTATTAGAATTATTTGTTAAAGAAGGTATATCTTTTATATCTCCGTATATACGATTTGATATATAATCATCAAGTGATCCTAATATATTAGAATAGAAAAACAGACGATTATCGTCACTATATGTATAACCTTCACTGAGGTAGTTTGCAGTAGTAACCCATCCAGTAGGACTTAACGGATACCTTGTGAAAGATTTAGTATCAACAGCTCTTCCTGGTCTAGCGAGCACACCCTAAGCTATAGTAGCAATATCTTTTTCAGTCCTATTACAACGTACGATTTCAAATGCTTCTACGTCGTAATTTTTATTTTTACTTTTTATATAGTTGTGTATAGCATTGCTATCTATTTCTATATGGATGCCGAGTGGTTTTGCAATAAGGACCCCATTTTCGTCAACGTAAAAAGATTTGTAATAATCTGAATATGTCGATGGGGTTCTTATATCTGCAATCCAAAATACTGAGCTGTGGCCACCAAGATTATTGTATAGTATTATACCAAATCTATACAACTCATCTCTACGTAAAGATGTGTATTGGTATACCATTTGTGGATCATTGTATCCTTTACCTAATCCTGTTGGTAACTTTATCAATTCTTTATTAGTACCATTTTCGTCTATTATCAACTATTGGTTTGATACAAAATTCCACTTGATCCACGAATTACTACTAGAATACTCAATATTATTATTACTTGGTATATACGGTTTATCTAATTCGTATACGTTGACATCTGTCTAAGGCGCCTAGAATTGTTCCGGCTCGAAGAGGTCATCAAATTCTGACTATTCTGTCTTTATAGCAGCGGCAAACATATATTCATCTTTCGCTTCAATCACTCTAGGTATTATATGTATTCCTGCTATACCATTATATTCTTCTAAAGAATATGTCTATAGAGCTTCGTACCCAGTATCATCTAAAACATAGTTTGTAGCAGATACATCCGTGTCTATAATTAGCTCTATTAATGGAGGTTGCCCGGCTTCTACGTAGGTTATCCTAAATATCTTTATTCTAGTAAATCCGTCTGGTATAGTTATATTAATTCGCACACCTTTATTGGATGTTTTTCCCTACTCTACGCCTTTAAAGTTTGATGTATTTGTTAAATTTACATCTTTGTTGTGTAAAGGTATTAATTTTGTAGGAATAGATGCATCGGTAGCTGTGCCCCATATATTATATAACTGGTAGCTGTATTGTACAACACCTTCTTTCAAAGTGCCATTTATCAGCTATTCAAAATTTGGGGGAGGTAGGGTTATGTTTGGGTATGATGTAATTCTATTATAATCTGTGATTTTTTCATCGCTCATTATGTTTATTACACGTATCGGATATTCTCCGTCTGCAATATACACCTTGATGTTTTTATCATCTTCATACTTAGTTACTAAACTAAGTTTGTTTGTCTTACTTAATGGGCGATTATTTATAGATGCGACTTCTACTAAATCTCCTTCTTCGTCAGAATCCCATCTATATACATGCCAGGTTCCATCGGGTTCATCTTCTGTAATAATTACACCATAGTTGCGTATAGATATCATACCTCGCACAACACCGTCTATTTTTTCAATAACGTTTTCGGCCCCCTCTATTACATGCATTTCTCCAGTATTTTCTTGGTCGTCTGTAACGTAACGCATGTTGTTTGCCAAGCGATACTAATCTCTTTCGAGTAATGCATCGGATATATCAGAATTCATACCCTTGGCAAATATATTGACCTATTGTGTTTTAGTATTAATATCCATAATAATAATCGTTATATGTCAATTGTTCTTTATTAATATGCTTAAAGAATGTGTCGTCTCCATCCCAATCTGGAATAAGTTTATTCCAATCGTTCTTTATATTTTGCATGTCGTCTGCCGTAGGCATCATAGCTTCAGCATAAGCTTGGTTTCTATAAAAATTCCATTGCTGTTGTATATAAGTATACATATTTTGTCCACTATTGACACCTTTTCCGCCAAGTTTTCCTTTCATCCATTTTGAAAAACTAAGCTTCATGACAACATACCAATATATTGCTTCTTGATATGAAGACAAATCTGGAACAAGAGGATAACCACGTTCATCAGTCGCTATAGCTTTGTATGCCAATTTTATAAAACCTTTCGGCATATTGGTAACTAGCCAACCTGGTTTAATAAAATATTCTGGCTTATTTACATTGCCGTCTATGAACATCTTGTCCATATATTTCATATAGTTTACTGTATAAAACTATGACTGTGACGTTGGGAGTTTGTAGCGCATAGGCTGATGAAAGTGGTCATCAAACTCATGATCATGTTTTCGAGGTTCCTTAAAAAGCTTAGTCATGGTACTCATGGGAACCCAAGGCCCATTGGGATTCGTCGAGAAGGCTACGCCATCAAGTACTTGTAAATCGGAAGGCAGAGGTACCTGATGATCATGTATCGGCAATACAGGTATCCCATCAGCACCAGACTCTCGCTTTATATATTGCATGGGGGCCCCAATTTTGTCTACAGCTTCGAATATCCATTCTCTTATGTCTGTAACTCTCTATCTAACTTCGGTGGAATCTAAATCGGCCATTATTTTGGCTATAACCGATTCACATTTTGTATAATTGTATATCATTTATATCTATGTAATCGTGTTTGTTAAATATTAATTTAGCTAGCTCTCTCTTATTACGCCGTATCATACAGAGTTGATATCTATATCTATCGGGAAACGTTCTTGGTATTTTAGACCAGTATAATCTAAATTTATACCCATCCGAATGTTCATTTAAATGATATATCTTTTTATTATAATCTTTGCTAGCCTTATAATCTACGGACAGAGATTTTTGTGTAAAGCTCTTTGGTTTATATTTTCCTATCTGTATAAAACCTAAGCCATACGGCATTTTAAAGCCTTCTGAGCGGTTTAATACATGTTCTAGTATTACTTTACACATCTCCTCTAAAACAAGCTTATACGTCTCGTAAGGTACCTCTACGGGCATTTTACGATACATATCTCTAAACGTTTGTGATTTTTTACTCCTCATCATCTTGTGGTCCATGTGGTTTAACGCTTGCGAGTGTAGAATTATTACTATCATCACTCGGGCGATTAAGCATGAACGGTAATTCGTTTTTAAGTATAAGTTGTTTTATTGGTGGAACCATCCAAGCTGGTATCTTTATATCTTCTTCATCTGGATCATCGCCGATATCATCGTCCTGGTCGTCTTCTTCTACTTCGTAAATTGCCAAAACCCATATATACCTAAGTTCGTTGTCGTCCTGTGTTCCCTGTATGTATATATGTTTATCATCCTTATAATATCCAGTCAACTCTCCAAACGTATATTTCCTGTAATACTAATAATGCCTTCTTATGTGATTCATGTATTGTATATTACATCCATCTTGATCATGTATGGCAAGTATACTACTTTCTGCATTATTTAGTATATGTTCAAATGTGTCTTCTGTCACTTTAGTAAATGTCGGATCTTCATCATTAGATTCAACATCTATTAGTTTATGCGGGCCTGTTTCTTTTATTTTTAAAAACTCATCATCTATAAGATCATCAACGTCTGCTCCTTGTGCAAGCTTATCTTTGATTTCATCTAGATGTTCCTTCCACAGATGACGTCTATAAGCATCCACCCAAGAAGCTATTTGGGCCCTTGATAAATCCTCGCTTTCGCTAATGTTGTTGTTTCTTACTAAGAGGAGTATATCGTCGATAATCTCCTTAAGTGAAATCTTTGTCATATTATTCTGTTGTTTCTATAACTCTTACATCACTTGTTTTTAGAATGTCATTAGTATTTAGTAGTTCATACTTATACTTTGTTGTTTTTTTCCAATCCCAAGTAAATAATCTTTGAAAGAAGTTCTTTTTATTTTTATATTCTTTGTGTTTATATACATACAAATACTGAGTATTTCTTATATCTAATCCTATACTTACAGTATCTTTTCCTATAGTATACTTAACAGTGGTAAGGTCGTTGTATTTAATACTATCATTATATACAGTATCTTTTAATATTTCTATTAAATCCCCCTATACCCCCTTATTATAAATAACGTTATAAACCTGCTTTTGGGTTGCAGCAAATTTGAGCTCTTTCTATTTTATTTTAAGCTCTTGCCTAATATTATCAAGTTCGTGTAGTACAGAATCGTTGCTGTTTTGCATCTGCTCAACGGTGAGCTTTAAAACATTATTGGCCTGCTAAGAGTTGTTTAACAACCCCTAGTAGGCCTCTATGTTATTGTTAGCCATTTCTAGGCTTTCTGAGAGCTTTTTATTCTGTTTACAGGTATTTATACTAAATACAAATAAAAAGCCAACAGCGAGGCTTAAAATAGCCTTAAACAGCTTTTTGCGATTCTTTACTATCCAGCTAAGAATCTCCATCATTTTCTTTCAGTTCTTCTAAATCAATACCGGTATAATCTTCACCTTTCTTTTTAAGGAACTTGCCGAGTATTCGCCACGGTCCATTAGGATCTAGTGTATTTATATTTTCTATAATTGACCATAATTCAGTCAAACCGATTATTACAGTAGCTCCTCCAGTCAATACAAACACACCGTCTTGGTCAAGTACTGCCAGTTCCAATAAACGTGCTAATGATATTATAACAAATTCGTTCTATAATTTACCAAGAGTTCCCTTCCAATTTTTCTTACTTGTAAGCTTTTTCTTAAATTTCCTTGCTACTTTTAAACCGTATATAAGATCTGTTGTAGTAAGTATAAAACATGCAACTAGTAAGAGTGCAATTGGAGAATAAAATGCAGTAAGTATTGTACCGGCTACAATCAAGATTTTACCTATAGTAGTACCAGCGGAAAATCCTTCAAACATGTTGCAGATTGCAGTCAGTAAATGTTTCATGAACCAATTACGTTTATTAGATAATCGTGTGATATGTTGTTAATAATAACCTGAAGTGTTGTGTGATCTGATTTAACTAACAATTCGTCTCCTTGTTCACTGCCGTATGATTGATCAAAAGTGGCACTTCCTATATGATACTATCCTTCCTTATAATCAAATGTTTCATCATACGATGTACCAGTAGGAACGTTTACTGAATATACATACAGATCGTCGGCGTATTTTGTAAACGTTGCCATGGAGAATGAATCAGACTTAAACATGATGTTACAATAGCCACTATGCGATATTGTATCTACATCGTCTTCTTCCCATCTAAATGGTTCACTATCTTCTGCAATAAATACTTTAGTTTCGTATATAGTATTTAACCAAGATTTTATTTGATTCAAACAATTATAGAAAGTATCTTCATCTACAGCTATCGTATACAATCCTCCACCAATCTTACAGTATATATTAAAATCAGTGCCACTTGTCGTTGGTACTATAAGGTTTATTGGAGCATCTACGTGAGTGTTGTCAGGAAGGCGCATTAATGATATTAAAGGATTTACTACGCCTGAGAACGTACCTTCAACGCAATAAGGTGTCTCACTCTGTAGATTTTCGTAAAGTGGATGTGCCTAGTAACTTGGAGTTGGAGTTGGATGTTCCAACGCATATACACGATCTTGTAAATCTTCTATTTGTTGCGTTAAAGAATCTACAGCATTCTAAATAAGTGTGTTTACTTCGTCTTTACTGTAGACATTGTCAGCGTGCAATGTATTTGTATATACTTCATTCCAAGGATTCTCTTGTGTACCTACTGTAAGACTTCCATCTCCTGGACGAATATTGCAATCAAAAGTGGCAGAATCAGTTACAATTAAATCTGTGATAGACCCATGTCCAATGTCAGCGCTTCTAAGTTCTGAACCTGTTGCAACAATTTGATCAACAGTGAGTCGGCTTGGTATAGTTGGATCAATACCCGAGAACATTTCGTCGATTTCATCTTTCGTATAGATATTATCGGCATGTATGTCTCTTGCGTATAAATTCGAAGGTTGTATAGTAACATCATCAACATTACTACCACCAAGGGTCAAACTACCGTTGTTGTAAGATATCAAACCGTAATATTCTGTGTTACCGTCTTTATCGTATCCAATATAGTACTGGTTTGCGTAAATCTTATCTGTAGATATTTTGCTAGAAAATCCGTCGACAGTTGATTGTAAGCTTTGGATAGCGCTATTCATAGCTGAAGCGTCATTCTGATGATTGGAAATCCAATCAGAGATTTCTTTGAGTGTATCTAAAGAATCTGGCGCTTCGCTTATCAACGCTGCAATCTTGTCGTCGATCATCTTAGATATAGATCCTTCACCGGTACCAATGAGTGTTTCTACCTCATCAAAGAAATCAGCTAAATCCACACCATTGAGATTGGTTGCATGTATATCATTTACATACAGACCTTTCCACAAATGATTTACGTCTCCCAACGTTATCGTGTTTGTAACTTGTGGTATCAACGAGCCGCCTACAACAATATTACCTTCGCCAAGTTTAGAAGTTATTTTATCTGTACCAACTTCTTGCGAGGCTACTCGATAATCTGCAATCACATTTCCTGCAACTACCTCTTGTAAAGCTTTTACAAAGTCTGTATAAACCCAGCCGTCTACGTGGATATCTTCAAAATAACCATCGTGCCATGGAGCATCTTGAGTACCAATTGTTATGTTTGACTCACCTGGGCGAATATTACAGTCAAATTTCGCAGAATCTGTAACAACGAGATCTATGATAGTACCGTTTCCAATACTAGCCCCATTAAATTCTGCATTTGGAGCAGTTATTTTGTGCCCACTTGTAACTTGTAGGTCAGAATCTACCACAGTCTTGGTGCCGTTTGTACTAATGGCTCTGACACGCTTATTTATTTCGCTTTGTTTCGTGCCACCTTCAAATTCTTCATCAAAAACCTGTTTGGCATAGGCAATTTTGTCATCGGTGGTGTAATTAAGAAGCGTGCCATATATTCTAATATCTTTATCCATATATCTTATAATTAATAACAAATTTCATTTCACCTTCCAAAATGGCTGCAGCCGATCTATATGCGTAAAAACCATTTTTAGTTACAGCATCTGTGAGAGGAACGTAAAACCCTGATGAGGCTACTGACGATATTTCTTTCTCGGATAATATCCAAAGGTATTTACCATCAGCGTCGTTCGTAACGCTATAATCAAAAGATTGTGTAGCGTCGTAATTATCAAGTCTATTTATATCCAAGTCTGCAACTGTTTCTGCAAACTCAAATCCCATTTTCAATGCATTATTAGTATTCTTCACAACAACTTTAAATTCATGTGTTACGTTATCATCATCAGCATTTTTTACTTGTATAGTAATCTCCTACTGATCTACACCTTCTGGTAAAGTATATGTATAAATAGTACCCTCTGAATCAACTCTCAATATTGTTTCATCAGAAGAAGCAAATATTAAATCGTTGAATCTCCAATCGTAAGGGTTATATACACATCTGGTATTATCTTTTAAATCTACGTATATATTGTATATACGCTGATTTATATCACTGTGTCCGATAGGCATTATATCTCCTGCAAGCAGAGTATAATTGTTATTTTCAGAGTGTATTGCTTTTATAACACTTTCTCTATCGCCACTGTCATCTACACCTATAGTAATGTTACCAGATTCTCCTGTATAGTCATCAACAAGTTCAAAAACATCGCCTTTATCTACAGTATATGTACGTAAGTTATGTTTACCCCATCCGCGTTCAAACAGAGTTAAAACAACAATTAGTTTATATACACCGCAACGATGCTGATGCTGTGCTGGAAATAGACACGTGACAGTATTGGTTTCATTTAGTACTTCAGATTCGGCAAGATACCAAGGTTCGTCAAATCTATCTGGACCAAATACATATGGATGCTCGTGATGTTCTAGAGGATGCCATCCATGCCAATGCCAATGATATCTTTCAAATTTATTAGGATAGATACCAAAACCCCTATAACCAGGCCACCAATGATGATCGTGAAAATCTGGCATAAAATGTTCATAATGACAAACGTTTGCCGGATGAACGTGATATGCAGGTGCTTTACAACCGTGTAGATTATACGGCGTCGGCATATAGAATTCAGGGAATACTTCCCGAGTAAAGCGTCTGGCATGCTTCTTACACGCTTCATCTTCTTTTTTGCCAAATGCCGTATCTACAAGATAGCATCTTAACTGTTTAATATTAGACTGATCAAGATGATCTATACCATCTATCGTCAGCTTTAATCTAATATCGTTACCTATTCTAATTTTTTTCATTTAGCTAAATAAAAAAGAAAAGCCAGAGCAGGGTTTATACCCCACCCTGGCTTCTCGGTTAAACAAAATCACAATAGTGATTATTGAATGTTGTTGTCTACAGGAGCACCTGCAAACGGTGTAAGAGCTGATACAAGAGCACTTACACTACCAGTTGGAACATACATCTCAACCGTCTGCTTTGTCTTACGGAAGATGTCATCTGCAGCGCGATACATATTCTCAAACTCGAGAGTAAGAGCGTCGTACT